>Ga0078972_1001238_pt1 | contig 97966 bp, 62 predicted proteins | sample YelNatPaOPGAMG01_FD_67568 | JGI IMG/M metagenome (GOLD analysis project Ga0078972, IMG submission 67568) | Hot spring thermophilic microbial communities from Obsidian Pool, Yellowstone National Park, USA - OP-RAMG-01 (SPADES assembly) (version 2) | ecosystem: Environmental > Aquatic > Thermal... | reverse complement strand
CGGCCGGGTCACCGGGTTGAACTCCGTTGCGGAGTGTCTCACGGGCTGGAAAAGCGATGAAGCGCAAGGTCGCCCCCTTGAGGAAATCTTCGTCATTGTTGACAGCCGCACCAGAAAGCCAGTGCAAAATCCCGTCCGAGAGGCCATCGCCACCGGCCAAATTCTGGAGTTGAGCAACCACACTCTCCTCATTTCCCGGGATGGCTGCGAATTCCACATTGCCGATAGCTGCGCGCCGATCCGCAACTCCAAGGGAGACGTCGTCGGGGCCGTCCTTGTCTTTCGTGACGTCACCGAGCAATATCGCCAGCGGGAACAACTTCGCGAAAGCGAACGTCGGTTCCGATTACTTATGGGGAACGCTCCCGCGGCGATTGCCATTCACAAAATCGTGTTTGATGAGCACGGGACTCCCGTCGATTCGGAATTCGTGGATGTCAACCCCGTCTTTGAAAAGGACACGGGCAAGAAAAAGGAAGAGGTTTGCGGCCGGCGCGTCCTCGCGCTCTATCCCGACATTCGCGAAGAATGGCTGGAAATGCTTCATATTTTGGTAAAACGCTCCCAGCCTGTTGAATGTGAGAAATATTATCCGGCCCTCGATCGGTGGTACCAAATCTCGGCGTACCGAATCGACGCCGACCATTTTGCGATTGTCTTTGTCAACATCTCTGCCAGCAAACGGGCAGAGCAGACGCTCCGGGCCAGGGAAGCGCAACTTCGCGCCATCACGGACTCTGCGGGTGACGGGATCATTCTCACCGACGACTCGGGAAGAATCGTCTTCTGCAACCCGGCCGCGGAAAATATTTTCGGATATTCTGCCGAGGAAATGCTGGGACGCCCATTACAGGAGTTGGTGGCATACGCACTCGAAACCAAGGAGCGGTACAACGACAATGATGATTCCTTCGTTCAGGCGGACAGTCACGCCCAGCAAACCCGGCGGATCGAATCGACAGGTTGCCGCAAGGACGGCAGTCGCATTCCGGTGGAACTGACCCTTTCCACGCTGCAACTGGACAATGCCTGGCACTATGTGGCCATCGTGCGGGATATTTCTGAGCGAAAAGCAGCGGAAGAACAACTGGCCAAATATGCCGCGGTGCTCGAGGCGAATAATCAAATCCTCCTGGAGCTCTATGAGAAGGCAGAGGTCGCCACCCAGGCAAAGAGCGAGTTCCTCGCCAACATGAGCCACGAAATACGCACGCCGATGACAGCCATCCTGGGCTATGCAGAGATGTTGCTTGAGGAACTCACCCAGGAGGGCTGCAAGTCCGAACATCGTGCCGCGCTCCAAACCATTCAGAGAAACGGCAACTACTTGCTTCAGCTCATCAATGATGTACTCGATCTTTCCAAAATCGAAGCTGGCAAAATGCGTCTGGAGATGCAGCCGTTCCCGCTGCGGGAAACCCTCGACGAGATTATTGCGCTGATGCGGATTCGCGCGGAGGAAAAGAAACTGCCGCTTCGTTTGGAGGTACTTACCCCCCTTCCCGATTTGATCATTTCCGACCCGGTTCGCATCCGCCAAATCCTTATCAACCTGATTGGCAACGCGATTAAATTCACCGAACAGGGTGAGGTACGGGTGCGTGTTTCCTGCATGCCCCAGGAAGAGCCCGACCACGCCCGTCTTCGGTTGGACGTCATCGACACCGGTATTGGCATCCCGCCCGAGTTGATGGCGCGATTGTTCCAACCTTTTACCCAGGGCGACTCCTCGACAAGCCGAAAGTACGGGGGCATCGGATTGGGACTCTCGATCAGCAAACGCCTGGCGGAAATGCTGGGCGGAGAAATCACGGTCACGAGCACCCCCGGCAAAGGCAGCACCTTCACCGTGACGATCCTGGTGCAAACCGTTCGCAGGGAGCACGCCGATGCTGGGCGAACGTCGCGTGGCGCGGAGTTGCCCTTGGATCCCGGACCGACGGCCGCTCATGCCCCGGCGCCCGCAACGGAAACGCAGCCCGACGTCGTTTCCCATCTTCGCGTGCTCCTGGCGGAAGACGCCCCGGACATTCGACGGTTGTTGAAACTGATTTTGGAGAAAGCGGGTGTCAGCGTAACGCTGGCCGAGAACGGCCGCGAGGCCGTCGAAAAGGCCATGGCGGCCTGGAAAGAAGGACAGCCTTTCGACGTCATTTTCATGGATATGCAGATGCCGGAGATGGACGGCTACGAGGCCACCCGATTCCTCCGGCAGGAAGGCTACTCGGGAATCATCGTGGCCCTGACCGCCCATGCTCTGGCAGAAGACGAAGGAAAATGTCTGACCGCCGGTTGCAATAAATACCTCAGTAAACCCATTCGTCGGGAAACGCTCTTGCAGACTCTCCAGGAACTGGCAAGCCAGCGGCAAGAAATGACCACACTTTCGGGTAACTCTTAAGTTGGGCAAACGGCACGGACGCAGCGCTAAGCTCACCGCTGGGGTTTTCCATAACCGACCAACCCTGAACCATCCTCGGTTTTTCAAAACCTGTCACATGCTACGAGGGCGATATGGTGTAGGGGCAGTTCATGAATTGTCCCTACAACGTCGGAGGGACCCGCTTATCGGGTCCGTGATTCAACGTTCGATCATCCATTGGCTTTACCCGGGCACGACAAGCCTGCCCCTCCGAAACACCCCTCGGAGGGACTTGTTTGTCACGTCCGTTTCTTCAACGTTCGATCATCCATTGGCTTTGCTCGGGCACGACAAGCGTGCCCCTCCAAACAATTTCTTGGAGGGACCCGCTTGTCGGGTCCGACCGACTTCCATTTGATAACCCATCCCTCCTCGCCGGGCACAACAAGCGTGCCCCTCCGAAACGCCCCTCGGAGGGACTTGTTTGTCACGTCCATTTCTTCAACGTTCGATCATCCATTCCCTTGCGACGGGCCGAAAAAGGTCACGCGCCCATTTGCCCAGTTTGCCACCCCAATCAGGCACATCTTGCACCCAGCGCCAAATTCCCACCCAACGGCGACTTTGATGGTGGTGAACTCCGGACGAAGCTCCGCCTTCATGAGCGGGTCAGCGAAATTTGCCGTCGGCAGCGACCCTTGTCTTGCGCTCTTCCGCTAGCCTAAACTTCCAGAACGAAGCTACTTTTTCCCACACCACGGAACGCGCTGGAGTTCACGTTTTTTGGCCATTTCTTTGATTCTGTGATTGCCGCTCGAATTCAGCCTGGATGTCGCTCAGAGTTGTACTGGTTCAGCTTCCGATTCCGCCTCTCGGTCCCGAACCGGTGACGGGAAACGTGCCGCTTGCCGCCGGGTACCTCAAGTATTATGCGCAGTACGTGCATCGAGTCCCGGCGGACATCGAGATTCTCCCTCCATCGCTCGCCGATCGGGCTGGCGATGCCGCGATCCTTCGGGCCATTATCGAGCGACAGCCAGACATCGTCGGCTTTTCCTGTTACGTCTGGAACGCGGAGCGGTCTCTCTGGCTTGCCCAGCGGATCAAGGAGCTTCGACCGCAAACCCGCATTGTGGTGGGCGGCCCGGAGGCAACATCCGATAACGCGTGGTTCCTCAATCATCCGGCGGTGGACTGGGCCGTTCTGGGCGAAGGTGAGGAGACCTTCGCGGAACTCCTCGCCACTCTCGCTGATTTTCCGCGACTGCTCTCCCACCCCGCCGAAGCACCGGACATCCCGGGAACCTGGAACCGTCATCGTTCCCGCTTTGGACCACCCCGCCCCCAGTTGCGCTCCCTGGATGCCGTCGGCCGCGTCTATTTGGACGGGATGATCGACCCCCGCTGGCACAACACGCTCTTACTGGAATCCATTCGGGGATGCATCTTTCACTGTAGCTTTTGTTTTTATCCCAAAAGTTTTGACCGCCTGACATACATGTCTCGCGAGGTCATTCTGGAAAACCTCCGTCTGGCGGAAAGGTGCGGCGTGGCGGAAGTGTTTCTTCTCGATCCCACACTCAATCAGCGGCGAGATTTTGAGGATTTCCTCCACACACTTCGGGAAGGTAATCCGCGCGGCAGATTCACATACTCCGGAGAACTGCGGGCGGAAGGGATTCGTCCCGAACTGGCCCAGCTTATGAGATCGGCCGGATTTGTCGAAGTTGAGCTCGGCCTGCAATCCGTGGGACGCACCGCCCAGGATTTGATGCACCGGCGAGTCAACCTACCGGCGTTTGAACGGGGTGTTCAGGCACTCATGGATGCAGGCATTCACGTCCGCGTGGATTTGATCATCGGCCTGCCGGGAGACACGGCCGAAACGGTGAGAAAGGGAATTGCATACCTCACTTCCTCGGGACTCTACCACGAGCCGCAAGTCTTTCGGCTTTCTGTCCTGCCAGGCACGGAGTTTCGCCGCCGAAGCACGGAGCTGGGACTCGAATTCCAGCCGCGTCCGCCCTATCACGTTTTGAGCACGCCGACCCTAAAGGCAGAGGAAATTCAGCAGTTGATGGCCGAGGCCGAACAGGCTTTCAATACGGATTTCGATCCGCTTCCCATCGCCAACGACGAGCTTTCCTCGGAGCGTGTGAACCAGGGCGGAAGTGTGTGGAGAATCGATCTCGATGAGCCTTCTCCTGCACCCTCGTCGGATACAGTTGACATTGCTCACACCTTATGGATCACGGCCCGGGAATTTGCAGACCGGTCGGCCGCGATCGTCCCCTGGGTGCGGCGCGTCCTGGGGGACAATCCCCACACCAGCCTTTGGGTGGTGCTGGACGTGACCGGGGCTGATTCCCTGCCCGCCACGGAGGATATTTTCCGCATCATGGACGCCCTCCACGAACAACCGCCGACCTACTGGGATTGGCATTTGGCCCTGCATCCGAAGCCGGGACGGCTGGGGGCCAAACGGATCGTCATTTACTCGGCAAGACGTTTGAAAGGCCGACTGGCCCGGTGGCGGCGGAGCATCGAGCAGGTAGCGGACATCGTGGAAAACACGCAGGTGCCTCAGAAAGCTGTTTGAGGAGTGTCATCAGCGGTTCTACTTTTCAAAGAAATTCCACAACCTTGGTGATCATGAACGACTCCCAGCGGGCGTCGGAGCGGAACGAACAGCAGGTGGCGGTTGCCGTGGTCCACTTTGGAGACCTCGTCCTCGTGGGGCGGAGGCCCCCGGGGCGCCCCTGGGCAGGTTACCTGGAATTTCCCGGTGGTCGGCTGCAACCGGGCGAAAGCTGGCAAGAGGCCGCCCAGCGCGAAGCCCTTGAAGAGACAGGATTAAGCGTGACCATCGAAGCCCACATTTTGACAGTCCACGCGGATTACGATTATGGCCGCCTGGAAATTCGTTTCTTCTCCGCCGTACCTGCCGCGGAAAGCATACCGACACCTCGCGCTCCTTTTTTCTGGCTGGATGCTGCCCTGCTCGTCCCGGACGATTTTCCGCCGGCCAACGCCCCGGTCATCTCGCAGCTCCGGCAGCGGCTGCTGAGTCAAAGGTGAGTGAGAGAAGACACACGGATGTGACCTTCCCGCCTGATTCAGGGTCAGGGAATGGCGTAACCAATCCCCGCCGTTGGCAGCACAGTCGCTACAACCCGCACAACCGATAAACTTTTCTCCGTCAAAAGACACAGACTAATTCGAGTTAATCACTCAAATGGCGTTTGACGGCTGAAACAACGGACTGGCTGCCGATTTGTAAGAAAGGACCGGCTTGCGGCCGGCAGCGCACTTAAGCGTTTTACCCAGAAAGGTGAGCGATGAAGATCCGGTGGTGTGCATTTCCTGTGATGACGGCAGTCATGTGGGCGGTTTTCCAGGGGTTCCTGGGGGCCCAGACGCCCACCGTTTTAAGTTCCTTTCATATCGTGGACATGAAAAAACGGGGGGAGACGCGGGCCCCGGTGATCACCGCTTTGGACATCGACGCCGCCCACAACCTCCTCGCCACTGCCGGCGACGATCATCAGATTCGGCTTTTCGGGTCAGGTGGGGATCAACTTCTGGCCACCTGGCCGAGTGAAGGCTGGGTGTACGATCTGAGTTTTGATCCGACGGGCCGAAATCTGGCAGCCGTGAATGAATGGGGTGTTCTCACGGTTTGGGAATGGCAATCCGCACGACAACTGTATCGGCTCCAGGTGTCCGGTGCGGCTTTGAGGGCCGTCTCGTTCAGTCCGGACGGACGAGTCATCGCTGTCGTGGGTTTTGATCCCACGCTGGTGATCCTCGAATCGCTCACCGGGCGGATAGTGCGGCAAATTTCCACAGGAGTGCGAGACCAGCGGGATGCGGCCTTCTCGCCCGACGGCCGATTCGTGGCGGTCACAGGGGGAAGTGGTCGCCTCCAGCTCTGGGAGGTTTCAACCGGCCGACTCGTGGTGAACCAAACGGTGGCGCCCCGGCGGCAGCGTGCCCTCGCCTTTGCACCGACAGGGCTGGTCCTGGCCGTCGGCGGTGAGGACGGACGGGTGCGAGTCTTCGCCGTGTTGGGCACTTCGCTGCAACTGGTCACCACCCTGGAACTGGGCGAAGGACAGATCACCACGCTCACGTTCTGTAACGGCGGAGAAGAAATCGCCGCGGGGACTTCCCGCAACGAAATCCGTGTTTTCGAACTTGCCAGCGGCCGAGAAATTGGACGGCTTCGCGGTCACACGGGCACCGTCGCCCGGCTCGTGTGGACCCCAGAACAGGGCGTCCTCGCCTCGGGAAGTTTCGACACAACAATTCGATTCTGGCAACTCCCGGCCGCCACGGTGGTCGGAGAACGCCCCGCGACCACCGTACCCGGGGCTGTCCGGCAGTAAGCGCGCAAGCGTGAGATGGCTAAACCTTAAGCACGGTCACAGCCCAGCCACGAGGCCTTTTTCACTTTCAGGCAACGCATGCAGGGAGGCACAACCTCGCACGGAGGACGAGCGTGAAACGCATGATCACACGTCTATTCGGGAACTCGCGCCATCCTGGTCGGCGATCGAACACCAGCCGGCGCTACCGGCGGTGCCATTTCGAGCAGATGGAGGCCCGCACGCTTTTGTCGGCTTCCCCGATCCAGTTGGGGATGGTGTATTACGAGGACGCCACTGGCACTGATGAGAGCGGTGACACATTTGAGCTCACATTCCAGGGTGGCGCCCCGGGCACTCAGCTTACCCGAATCGTCATTGACACCGACAAACTCGGTGACGGCCTGACGATCGGGGATTGTTTCTTCGATACAGACCCAGGTGGAATCGGGGCCTTCGGCTATGGTCCGTTCAGCGTCGTCTCCGCAACTGGGATCGATAGTTACTCGGTGTCCGTGGCCGATGGTGGGACAAAACTTGTTCTGGACTTCGTCGGCTTTGACGCCGGAGAACGATTTGTCTTCAGCATTGACGTCGATGAGATGGGCTTTCTGGGGCCCAACGCCGTGGCCGAGGGAAATGAATTTGAAGGTTCCCGGCTCACCGCCTGGTTCGTCGCGCCGCATTATTACGACGCGACCGGCGAGGATATGTTCATTGATGCCTATGACCCAAAACTTGTAGCTGCGGGATTGAGCCTACCTTCGGATAGTTACAGTCCTCCGCTGCCGGAACCCCAACCGGTCCGCACCGCTGGGGCGTTTATCAGCCTCACCCAAACCCCTCTCCCCGTGGCAATCAGTGGACGAGTTTTCGAGGATCCCAATCTGGACGTGGTTTTCAATTCGGCTGATCGGCCGCTCGCCGAAGTGACGCTCCAACTCTGGCAGAAGGCGGAGGACACGGGGGAGTATGTCTTTACCGGCCGGACGGCAACCACCGACAGCAACGGCTTTTACCGGTTTGACAATTTATTGCCGGGCACCTATCGCGTCGTCGAGCAGCAGCCGGATGGCTATCTCAGCGTGGGCGCGGCGGCGGGAATGGTGAACGGTACCCAGCGTGGTACCGTACAATCGGCAGATGTCATTTCAGAAATTGTCCTTCTCGGGGGTGAAGAAAGCCTCGGAAACAATTTTGCGGAGGTTCGTCCAGCCCGTCTTTCCGGGCATGTCTATCATGACATCAACAACAACGGTCTGCGCGAGGAGGGCGAAACCGGGATCGCGGGCGTCACGGTTGTGGTCATCCGAGAGGCCGATAGCTTCGCTCCCCAGCAATCCTGGACGGTAACCACCACAGCGGACGGAAGTTGGGCTGTCACCGGACTCTATCCTGGCATCTATCGTGTGGAGGAGAGACAACCCGACAGTTATGTCGACGGTCTGGACCGCGCCGGGTCGCTCGGCGGAGAAGCCCAAAACCCCGGCGATGTGATCACCCACATCCACGTGCCGGCGGCTGGTGTGGGCACAGACTACGATTTTGGCGAAATATTACCGGCATCCCTGTCCGGCTGGGTCTATTCCGATCTCAATCTCAATTGCCGTTATGATCCGGGCGAACCGAGGCTCTCCGGGGTAACGATTGAACTTCGTCTGGCAGATGGGAGTTTGGTCGCCACGACTGTCACGGATGCGAACGGCCGGTACGAGTTTACCGGTCTTCTTCCGGGCACTTACACGCTGACGGAAACACAACCCCACGGCTTTTTCGACGGTTGCGACCACGCGGGAACGGCCGGGGGGCAACTTGTCGGCCCTGACACAATTGCCGGAATTGTACTGCTATCGGGAACGCAGGGGCAGGAGTATCTGTTCGGCGAAATTGCCCCCGTGAGCCTCGCCGGACGGGTGGTATCGGATGAGAATGCGAATGATCTCATTGACGCTGGCGATCAACCCATCGCCGGCGTGACGATTGAGCTTTACACCTCCGAAGGTCAGCTCGTGGCCACAACCACCACCGATGCCAACGGGCGATACCGATTCGAGAATCTCTTTCCTGGTTACTATTCGGTGGTGGAGATCCAGCCGGACGGTTACCTTGATGGGGCCGACTTTGTGGGGACGGTCGGCGGCCAACTGGATGGCAACGACCGCATCACTAACGTGAAATTACCTCCCGGAGTTTCTGGGGAAGAGTACAACTTCGCCGAAATCCGCCCGGCCAGCATCAGCGGCTATGTTTTTCAGGATGGCCCTGCCCTGACGTATGTTTGGGGGCAACCGCGGCCTGACCCATTCCAGCTCCGTGATGGCCGCCGCACGCCCGATGATACACCTCTGGCCGGTGTCCAGATCGAATTGCGTGACGCCCAGGGGCGACCGGTCCTGGATGCTTCGGGCAGGCCACTCGTGACCTACACGGACGCCAACGGATTTTATCAGTTTACGAACCTCCGGCCGGGGATGTACACGATTCGAGAAATCCAACCGGCAGGTTACGAAGATGGCCCCGATACAGCGGGAAATCTGGGTGGACTGGCGCTCAATCCGGGGATGGATCTCAGCGCTCTTCCGCCATTGGCTTTTGATCCCCAGTATGACGCGATACTCTTTGTTCCACTGGGAGCCGGGAACGAGGGAAAAGAGTACAACTTTGCCGAGGTCGTCATCACGACAATCCCGTCTTTCATACCTCCGTTTGCCCCACCCCCGTCACCACCGCCTCCGTTGCCGCGGTCCCCCGTGATTCCACCGGAGAGCATGCCAATCATCCTGCAGATTTCCCCCGTATTGCCGAGCCAGCCGACTCTTCCGCGTTTCGCTGGAAGCGCGGGAACGGTGGAATACACCTGGCACCTGAGCGTCATCAACGGCGGAATGCCGCGGCACCGCGACGATGGCCTACGGCAGGTAACCATTCGGGAAGCCAGTTATTTCGACCCTACGCGCTGGCAAGGCTTGCCGCTCGATCGCGGCGAATGGAAAATCCTTGATCTCGCCACGGGAGAAGTGACCACCCTCGGCACACTCGGCACCGAGGCGGCACTCCCCGTCGTTGCCGATTTTGCTGGAGTGGGGCATGTCCAGCTCGGCGTGTTCTTTGGCGGCATGTTCTTTATTGACCTCAACGGCAACGGCGTGTGGGACGAAGGTGACCTGTGGATCAAGCTGGGCAAGGATGGCGATCAACCCGTCGCCGGTGACTGGGATGGCGACGGCAAGGCCGACGTGGGTGTGTTCGGACCATCATGGCTTGGCGATGACCGGGCTTTGCGGGTCGAGCCGGGGCTCCCCGACGCCCAGAATCGGCTCGTGGCGCTGCGGCCCAGAAATCTTCCTCCCACTGCGGCCCAAGCGCCAGACGAACGGCGGGTGCTTAAACAAGGGGCTACCGGACCCACGCGTGAAGACCTCATCGACCACGTGTTCATGTACGGCGAGCCTGGGGACTTCGCCGTGGTCGGCGACTGGAATGGCGACGGAATCGCCACCATTGGTGTCTTCCGCGGAGGGGTGTGGTATCTCGATATGGACGGCGACGGCCGCTGGGGTGATAAAGACCGCATCGCGTTCTTCGGCCAGGCCGGCGATCTTCCCGTCGTTGGTGATTGGACCGGCGATGGAATCACCAAGCTTGGTCTCTATCGCGACGGCCGCTTCATCCTGGATACAGATGGCGACTTCCGCCTCACCGAGGTGGACAAAGTGTTCTTGCTGGGTGGCAAGGGCGATCGGCCATTCGCGGGAGACTTCAATGGGGACGGCAGGTCCGAGGTGGGCGTCTATCGCACCCGCGGCCCGCAGGAAAGCGGTTCTCCACCAGCACCTCAGGCGGTACGCCCGCGAGTTGCGGAACCCGCCCCCAGCGCCGGAGATTGAAAGCCCTTCCAGGGTTTCCTGTTCTGTGGAGCACACACTTCCGTCCCGCGCCGCCGAGGTGGCAAGTGGGAAATTGCCCCATACGGGTGGACTGTGCACAAATCCCGCAGGTCGAACCGACACATACGCACTTTCGATCCGCTGATGGCGACGCGGTCGTCCACACGTGCTTGCGTGGCAGCGCGATTCAGCCAGGCGGGTTCTGCCTGCGAGGTCCGCTTCCAGAGGGACGGGCTTGTCACGTCCGCCGTTCAACGCTGGATTATCCATTTCGTTTCACCGGGCACGGGGAGCATGCCCCTGCGCCGAAAGGTTGCTGAATCTGTGTCCCGGTCCTAAACTGATCGACGGAGAGGGTTCACGTCGGCGGAGGACTTTGGTCTCTTCCCGTTAGGATAGACCCCGATGGCCCAGGATAGGTCCTCGGGCGGAAGATAAATGAGAACTCGGTCTCTTCGCGAGTGCGGTTATGCCTGCGCTGAAAGGTCTGTGGAACCGGATCGCGGCCGTCCTGAAACCCGCGCCCCCGGCGGCGCCGTTGGATCCCGCCCAACAGCAGGCGGAAAAGCTGATCGCCGAGGGGATGGAACTTCTCGAAGCCGGTAATTCAGAAGAGGCTCTGGCGCGATTCCACCAGGCGGTTCGCACGGCCCCCAAGTGTGCCCGGGCGTACTATGCAAGGGGTCTGGCGTATTATACTCGGGGGCAGTACCAGTGGGCCATCGCCGATCTCACCACGGCCCTCCGCCTCAATCCCCAGATGGCGGAAGCTTACTGTACTCGCGGTCTCGCCTGCACAGCCAAGGGCGACTACGATTGGGCGATTGCCGACTTCAATGAGGCCCTGCGACTCAACCCCAACCTTGCCGAAGCGTATAACGGTCGCGGTGTCGCCTACTTCGGAAAGAAAATGTACGACCCGGCCATTGCCGATTTAACGGTGGCCATCCAGCTCAATCCCAACGACGCCAACGCCTATTTTAATCGCGGTTTCGCCTACGCACTCAAAGAGGATTTTCACAACGCTCTGGCGGACTACACGCGGGCGATAGAACTTGATCCCCGGCACTATCGGGCATACAACAATCGTGGCACAATCTATCAGGCCTTTCGACAACTCGATAAGGCCCTGGCCGATTTTGATCAGGCCATTCGGCTCAAACCCGACCTGGCGGACGCTTACAACAACCGGGGACTTGTCTATCAGATGCTGGGCGAGGAAGAGAAAGCCCGCGCAGATTTCGAAATGGCGTACAAACTGGGTTTTCGCCGCGAAACCGGTTGAACGGCCGGCGTGAAATCGGGCACGACAGGCGTGCCCCTCCACATCTGGGAAGGACCTGTCTGTCAGGTCCGCGTTCGGCCGTGTGGGCAATTCATGAATTCCCCCAACGATCGATTGAGCGTTCGGCATCTCACGGACGTTTACAAAAGATGAACCCATCAGCTCAAAGACAAACGGAAGCCTGCACAAAAAGAGCATAATACTGTGATCATTTCAGCATGTCTTGTCCTGGAAGAGATATATTCATGGGCGCGGCGTGTCCCTGACGAAAAAAATGCAAGGCGAGGGCTTGCCTGAAGATCATCCTTAGGCTAAAGTTCTCATTGTCGTGAGAATGAACCGGTGGGCCCTTGATCGAGCCGGTGCATTCTTTGGGAGTTCGGACGTTTTATGAGACTTGAGCCACTCCTTGTCGAGGTCATTGCACCGGCGACTGGACGCTCATCTCATAAGACTCTCCGAGTAAGTTTCGTGCGGACAATGTCCGCGAGTACGTTTCGTTTTGAGGAGTGGCTTTAATGGCCGAGGGTGTTATTAAGAAGCTGGTTGTGGACCGCGGTTTTGGCTTCATCCAAACCACCGGTTCCGGGCGCAAGTCGGATGTCTTCTTCCACTTCTCCGCAGTGGAGGGAGCGCGTTTCGAGGACCTTCACGAAGGTCAGAGCGTCGAGTACGATCTGAGCTCTGAAGCGCCGAATCCGGGCCGTGGCAAAGGCCCACGCGCGATTTCCGTTCGCCCCAAGTGAACGGCAAATCGCCTCGGAAATCGATCATCTGGATGATTCAATCATCACGACTGTTCGGGATCCACAGTTTTTCGTCTGCCCAAGATCCGCTCGTAATTCACGCTGGGGTCGTCGGGTAGGTCCTCGGTGAGTCCACGAGCGCCGGACCGAGGGGGAATTTGGTGATAAGACGCACCCAACAGGGACCGTTTTGGTCCCTGTTGTTTTTTCTTGGCCAAGACCGAAATCAATTTCGCCGTGGTTTTCGAATGTCGGCCATCAGGCCGTATCACGCCTCGCGGATAAATTCCGGCTCGATCAGCTCGGGAAGAGCCCCCACTTCGAATCCCCGCCGTAAAAAGAGACGAACCGCTTCTTCGCCGCTCGGACCCAGCTCCTGAGTCCATCGATTCACATACATCCCGACAAATTTATCCGCCAGGGAATGATCAAGGTCCCGCGCGTACTGCATGGCATGGGCGAGGGCCTCGTCACGGTGTGCCAGTGCATAATCGATACTCTGCCGGAGCAACCGGTGGATATCCCGCTGCACCTCCAGATCGAGATCCCGCCGGATGGCATTTCCGCCCAGCGGCAACGGTAGCCCGCTTTCGCTCGTCCACCACTCCCCCAAATCCACCAGTTTGATGAGCCCCTCCTGGGCAAAGGTCAGTTGTCCTTCATGGATGAGAAGTCCTGCCACCACAGGCTGGTCGCCATAACGGCCGTCTGCCACCACGCGGGGAATTGCATCGAACGGCACGAGCACAAAGGGGAAATCTTGCCCGAGATACAGCCGCAGGGCCAAAAACGCGCTCGTCCATCGGCCGGGCACCGCGATCGGACCTTGACACAGCTCGTCCCGGCTCAGCGACCGCCGAGCCACCACCAGCGGGCCATAGCCGTCACCCATGCTAGCACCGCATCGGCACAGGATGTAGCGATCCCGGACCCGCGCATAGCCGTGGAAGCTGAGAGCGGTCAGCTCTAATTCGCCCCGCAGCGCCCGCTGATTAAGCGTCTCAATATCGACCAACTCATGAACAAAGCGATAGCGCCCGGTGGGAATTCTCTCCGCGGCCAGGGCGTAGAACATGAACGCATCGTCGGGATCGGGACTGTGTCCCACCCGGATGGTGATTATCTCTGTGGCCATGATTTCTCCCGCATTTCCGAGACAAAGCCGTAGGGAATTTTCAGGCTTCCCAGGAAAAGCCCGAGGCATATTCCCCGGCATACTCGGAACCGGGAGGCTCTGTCAAGCCACGGAGCGAATGTGGGGCGGCCGGCTGACTGCGGGGAAGCGCCGCGCCCTCGGAATCCAAGCGCGACGCGGAGGCCGTCTCCTGGTCGGAAGAAAACTGCACGTTCTCCCGAGTCTGGGAAGCAGCCGCCAGTCGCTGGCAGAGTTCCTGCCAAGTTTCCCGCTGGATGGCCAGCACGCGGAGAGCATCCTCCAGCGGCTTCTCTTCCCTCTTCAGTCCAGCTTCGACAAGACACCGATAAACGAACGTATACAGGGCCGCCACACGTCGAGCGATCGGAAAACCGCTGTCCGTCTTGATGCCGGAGAGAATCTCCGCGACGATTTCCTGTGCACGCAGGAGCGATTCAAACCCGGCATCAAACTGGTTTTCCCGCCAGAGATGTCGGGCACGCTCGATGAAACGAATCGCGCCCTCGATCAGCATGAGATGGAGTCGCTGAGGTGGGGCCGTCAGAATATCCGCTTCGCGGTAACTCTCTCCAAAGGATGCCGACATAATAGACCGTCCAACCCGAAGCGTCTTTAAAGCTATTCACCGATAATCCCAGCATCCCCACACAATTATCGATTGTTTCGGCCGCCACTGGCGAAATACATGGGGATGGGCTGAATTTGCGAAACAATATCAATGTTGCCCTTAATCTTGGCGATGGCGGATTCCAAACGGTAAAAATAGAGCAGCAACTGCTCTTTTCTTCGGTCGAGTTTGGCATTCCACCATTCGATCCGCTGTTGGTTCTCTTCGTACTTTCGAGTGAGGGCGATGAATCGTTGCGCCATGAGCGATACATCTTGCCCCACTAAACTTTCGGCGAGCTTGTCAAACTTTGCCGCGAAACCAAAAGTTTTGTCGGTGAAAAACTTCTTCACGGCGTCGGGGTCGTCGGCAAACTTTTGTTTGAGTTTGGAGCTGTCAAAGTCGAGCGCGCCATCGTCCTTGATGCTCACCCCGATTTCCGCCAAGGACTGGATACCTCCCGCACCCGGAAACCGCGAACTTAGGATGTACGAAATTTCGCTGCCCAATCGGATGGCCGTCGGATCCTGCGCCAGAATTTCGCCCTTCTGCATGGTTGTGTCGTATTTCGTCAGCTCCTGATAACGCTTCCAGAACTTGTTGTAGTTATCGACGAAGGCCTGCACGCTCGCGACAAGGTCGGTGTCCGTGGTCGTCACCTGGACACTCACCGGCGTGGAGGAGGATTGCTTCACCTCCAGTTCCAGTCCGGGAACCACATTTGAGAATTTGTTGCTGGAAGAAGAAAGGACGACCGCTCCCGGGGTTCCCGCCTGTCCGATGGCCAGTTGCGCATCGCGGGCCTCGGCAAAACGTGTCAACCGCAAATCCAACGACCCCTGGTCCACGATCATCTGCGCGAGGTGTCCCCCGCGCTCGCTCACCAGAGACAACCGGTAGGGTCGATTGGAGCCGTCGTAAATGATCGTGGCCCGCACACCCGCGTTGAGTGCGTTGATCTTATCCCGCAAGGTTTGCAGGGAATCGTTGGCTTCCAGCGTCACTTTGTAGGTCAGGGAGCCGTCAATGGCGTACGCGTTCTGCCCCGAAAAGTCCTGAAGCGTGCTCTGTTTGAGGATCCCCAGGTCGGCAGCGGCTGTCCCGTTCAGATCATTGACCACCAATGTGCCGGTCCCATTGGCCAGGTCGCGAATGAGGATCCCATCCCCTGTGGCGTTGATGGTGGCGTTGACGTTGGCCGCTCCTCGATTGATGGCCGCCAGCACATCCCCAATCGTTTGCGCCCCGATCGCGGCGAGGTCCACGGTGGTAGTCACGCCCTTACTATCCGTGACGGTAAATCGGCCGAGCGTCACCCCCCGCCCCCCGTTTAATTCACTCAGCTTGGTATTGACCGAGATTATCCGCAGGTGAAGATCCCCGCTGTTTTTGACACTGACCGCATCATCCACGGCGATGTTGAGTTTTTCGGCGGTCTGCGAGCTGTCCAGAGTCTCGATTTTGAGATTGCCGGTCCCACCCGAGATATCTTCGATGACCAGACCATTGCGTGCCCCATTGACGGCAGCTCGCACTCCGATCCCTGCCGCGTTGATAGCGCGAATGACATCTTCCAGGGTTTCTGCCGCAGAAAGGTCCACCGTCGCCTGATTGCCCGCACGATCCGTAATCTGAATCGTCCCTAAATCACCCAATCCCTGCCCTCCATTGAGCTGGTAAAGCGCCGGGGACTTCAGACTCCCGATCAAGCGACGCCCGGTGATCGTGTCACCGTTGGCCGCGACATCCAGGCCGAGCTCCTTCAACGCCTGGGAACCGTAAAGTGCGGAAAGGGTGAATTGTCCCGATCCGCTCGTCAGATCCCGCAGGACAAGGCGTTTACCATCTGCAGAAATCTCGGCCTGAAGCTTCCCTGGCGCTGCATTATTGATCGTGTTGACAATATCTCCCAGCGTCCGCTCTGTCTGCCGGCTTTGGCCACTGGGTGGCAACGGGTCGAAATCAATGACCCCGGTTGTCCCGTCACGAAGCTGGAAGGAAATATCGGGAAGCGTGGAACTCGCGGAGATCCCCAGCCCATCGTTCAATTCGCTCAGGAGCGTGTCCGAGGAGAGCCACACAATGTCCTGCCCGTCGGCGACACTGGAGGCCGTGTCGATCCCCGCCAAACCCAGCGACGCGGCGGCCTGTCCACCGCCGATGTCCTGGACGCGGAGATTCGCCACACTGGCACCGGTGAGATCGGTGAGACGGATGTGATCGCCGACGACTTCCGCCCGCACGTTGATCCGCGTGTTGCTGTTGATCGCGTTGATGACGTCGTCGAGAGTCTGGACCGTGGTGAGATCAATCTCCGCGGAGGCCCCGCTGCGGTCTGTGATGCGGATCAGGCCGCGCTGAAACCCCTGTCCACCCCGCAAAAGGTCGAGATCGAGCGATCGATCCACCCCCGGGCCAAATCGAAATGAGAGCGTTCCCGCTCCCAGTGGCTCGGTCTGCTCACGGACCCCTTTGCTCAGCCACTGTTCTGGCTGAACCGTTCGCAGCGGCGTGAAGATGTAGGACCCCAGGGTCGGTGAGCCGGTGACCCGAACCCCCAAAGCAGCGTCGTTGCTGCTGGTGGCTGTCCGCTTGTCGAAAACTGCCACCTTGCCCAGATTCTTGACGGGATACTGGACGGCCATCAAAAGCGCGGAGAGCTCCGTGATGGCCGCCCGTTCTTTATCAATCTTCTTATTGACCTCCTGGAGATTGTCGCGGGGTCGGGACTCAATCTGCATAAGCTTATCCACGGTGTCGCCGATGGGGACACCGGTGATAAGTCCGACGTTGGATTGAATCCGACCCATATTGAACTCCCGTGGAGATTTCTCGCCCCACAAAGTCTACCTTGTTTAACATCGGCTCAATGGCTTCGGGATATTGATTGACCCTCCGGCAGGCCGTCGGGTCGCCCCGCTCCGGTTTTCTTGACGCGGAACGTAGCGACCACACAACAGAGCCCGTATTTTCCGAAAAAAAGAAGTAGATGATTTGGGCTGACTTTGCCGATAAAGAAATCGCCCTCAACGGCCTTATTTGCCTCCAAGCTATGTCAATTCAGAAAAGACAGGAAGCCTGGACAAGAATCGTGGGCACGAGAGGTGCAAAGTCGTACCGACTGTCCTGACTGAGAATGATTCCGGGTCGCCGCCATCCTATTATCGAAAGCGTTTGCTGGTGCCGCCAACGGGACCTCCCGTGCTGCCGGCCGCTTTCCCAGCATCGAAAACAACGGCGATCCCCAGTACTTTTCGGCCCCATCCGGGCAGGCGCTTGGGCGTTCTTGTTGGGTCTGTTCATCACGGCAGGCTGCACTCTCATCCCCAAACCTGCCGTCCAGCCGATGATCCATAATCCTTTTCCACAAATTCATAAAGTTGCCGTGGCCCCGTTCTTTAACCTCTCCACCGAACCCACTCTCGACGGCCGACAGGTGGCCATCGCGTATTACAACGAACTCCAGGAAATTCCCGGATTTGAGGTGATTCCGGTGGGGGTGGTGGAGAGAGCCATGACCATCCACCGAATCAGCCTCAACAGCGCGGCGGACGCGCGGCGTTTGGCCCAGGTCCTGGGGGCCGACGCCGTCGTGGTCGGTGCCGTGACGGAGTATTCCCCCTATTACCCACCCCGCTGCGGTCTGCAGGTGGAATGGTACGCCGCCAACCCCGGCTTTCACCCCGTGCCACCTGGTTACGGTCTGCCATGGGGAACGGATGAGGAACGTCACATTCCCCGCCGGCTGCTTCTGGAAGCCCAGATTGCCTACGCCCGGGGCGCTCTCTCGGAAGCCACTCCGCAGTGTGATGCGGCCACTGCCACGGCCTGGAGTTCGAGGGCTCCAGGGACGCCCGACGGTGCCGTCCCGAAATCCGCGTCGGGTGCGGCAGAAAATGACATCTCTCCAGAAAAGCTCGTGCCCCAACCAACTCCTGCGAACCCGCCGTGTATGCCGACGAATGAGCCATTTCTCGTTCACACCCGGGTCTATAACGGGGGAGACGAGCGCTTTACCCGGTTGCTCCAGGAGTATGCCCGATTCCGAAATGACGCGCAGCTCAGCGGATGGCAGCCCTACCTTGCGAAAAGTGATGAATTCCTGCGTTTTTGTTGCCGCCTGCATATTTGGGAAATGTTGACCGCACGGGGAGGTGCCGACGAAATCGAAGTGACGTGGCGGCCTCCCGTCGTCCGATAAGAGAAATAAAGGTTGGAACCTGGCGAAAACAACCTGGCATCTTCGACATTTCGGCGAGAGTCAACTACCAGAGGAGTGCCCGAGTCGTGAGCCGAGAAATCAACGTCATCGCTTTGATCAAGGGAGGGGAGCGTTACATCTTCCTCTATGATGACGACAACCGTCTGGAAATGATCCGCACGTTGGGACGGTTCGCTGCCCATCCCGAATTGAGTTTCAGTTGGTACGATGCAGCCGTCCTGAGCCAGAAAATCCGCCAGGAGGCACGCCGACGGGCACTGCAAAATCGCTTCAAAGCCAAACAGCCGGCCGATCCCGACGATCACGCCTGACCGTCAACAACGGTGGGCGCTGAGCGGAATCGCTCTCCCAAACTTCCCGCACGAGATCTTTCCGTAAGAAATTTCAAACTTTCTGGAAGGCGGGTATGCAGTCGGCCATCGGGCAGTTTTTGCGGTATCTCGCCGTCGAGAAGAACGCCTCGGCCAACACAATTAAGAGCTACCGCGAAGATCTCACGGCTCTCGTGGAATATCTCACAGACGCCTACGGCGGTCGGTGCCCCTCTCCTGATCAGGTCACGACTCTCGATCTGCGGGGTTATGTGGCTGCGATGCACGAGGCGGGCTACGCCCCAGGAACGATCGCCCGACGGCTCGCCAGTCTGCGGAGTTTTTTCCGCTTCGGAATGCGCCAGGGATGGGTGAAAGAGAACCCCGCCAAACCGCTCCGCAATCCCCGCAAGCCACGCAATCTGCCGCACGTCCTTTCCACTGAGGATGTGCAAAAACTCCTGGAGGCCCCGCCGGCATCCTCTCCCATGGGCTTGCGCGATCGGGCAATCCTGGAAACACTCTATTCGGCAGGGCTGCGCATCAGTGAACTCGTCGGTCTCAATGATAGCGACGTGGATCTGGCAGCAGAGATCGTGCGGGTTAGGGGCAAGGGGCGTCGCGAACGCCTCGCCCCGCTCGGTTCCTTCGCGGTAAGGGCGATACGCCGCTGGCTGGCCGTGAGAAAGCTCCATCCCAGTTTGCGTGACCAGCCTGATCGTCCGCTTTTTGTCAATCGGTTTGGTCAGCGGTTGACGACCCGAAGTGTCGCCCGAATGCTGGAAAAATATCTCCGTCAAACCGGCCTGGATCGCCGCACAACTCCCCACACGCTTCGCCACAGTTTCGCCACGCACCTCCTTAACGCGGGGGCAGATATCCGCAGCGTCCAGGAGTTGCTGGGACACAAAAGCCTCGTCACCACGCAGATTTACACGCACCTGACAACCGCCAACCTCAAGGCTGTGTACGAAAAAGCCCATCCCCGGGCAAGGTAAGAGGGTGGGGTGTAGACACCATCATCCTGTCACAGGCTGCGTGGGGAAAGCCAAGCGATTACCGGTAGGGCAATTCGTGAATTGCCCATACAACGTTGGAGGGACCCGCTTGTCGGGTCCGGTGAACACCGATTGATCACCCATTCCTTTTGACCGGGCACGACAAGCGTGCCCCTCCGAAAAATTCCGGAGGGACCTGCTTGTCAGGTCCACATCCCGACGTCGGATAGTCTATGTCGCCGATCGCGCTGCGTCTATCTCCTTGCTTGTATCTACTTGGTTGCCTCGCTAACTGTAAAGGCACTTCATGAATTGCCCCTGCAACCATTGAGCCTCTGGGCGCTCGCGGATTTCCACAAGTGGGGCATGGACCAGGCGTGGGATTTGTGGAACACGTTCCGTCTTGATGATATAACAGGAACGAGACGCGGGACTTAAAACAGCCAACCCGGCCGCGTCGCCTCAATCCATGTCTTCGATCTACTTTTGGGGAGGTCACTTCCATGGTTGCGTCACGGCAAAGAGTTCCAATGGCCTGGCGTGTCACAGGGCGATTTTTCTGCACACTGGCGGCCGCCGCTGTGTTTCTGGTGGGGACGTCTCGCCTCCATGCAGCCAACACAAACTCAGCCGAGGCTCCGCAAAAAGCCAGTTCGGCTTCGGCCGCCACCAAGACGCCCCCCAATATCGTGATCATTCTCGCGGACGACATGGGCTACTCCGACCTGGGCTGCTACGGCGGTGAGATTGAGACGCCGCACCTCGATCGCCTGGCGGCCAACGGACTGCGATTCACCCAGTGTTACAATTCCGCTCGGTGCTGGCCTTCGCGAGCAGCCATCATGACGGGCTATTACCCCCAGCAGGTGCGGCGGGATACCGTCCCCGGCGTGCGCAGTGGTGGGAGCGGAGTGCGGCCGGCGTGGGCCCCGCTTCTGTCGGAAGTCCTGAGACAGCACGGCTACCGGTGTTACCATTCGGGAAAATGGCACATCGACAAACAGCCCTGGACCAGCGGCTTCGATCACAGCTACGTACTCAACGATCACGATCGTTTCTTCCATCCCAAGAATCATCAGGAAGATGGCCGTGCCCTTCCCACCCCCGGCCCTAACGACGGCTACTATGCGACCACGGCGATTGCGCAGTATGCGGTGAAGTATCTGGCAGAACACGCCACGGAGTACCGCGAAAAACCGTTCTTCCTCTATCTGTGCTTCACGTCTCCGCACTTCCCGCTCCAGGCACCACAGGAGGTCATCGCCCAGTACCGCGATCGTTATCGGGTGGGGTGGAACGTCATTCAGCAGCAGCGGGGCAAGCGGCTTCTGGAAATGGGTCTTGTTCGCAATAGCCCGCCACCCATGGAGGTCCATTTGGGCCCCCCGTATGACTTCCCGGAAGCATTCAAGATTCTCGGGCCAGCCGAGGTGAAATACCCCATCCCCTGGAATGAACTCACCCCTGACCAGAAGGAATTCCAAACCACCAAGATGGCGATTCACGCTGCCATGGTCCACATCATGGATGAGGCGGTGGGCATGGTCGTGGAGCAACTCCAGAAAATGAGCGTCCTGGACAACACGGTGATCTTCTTCGCCTCCGACAACGGTGCCAGTGCCGAGATCATGGTACGTGGCGACGGCCATGATCCGCAGGCTCCGATGGGCAGCGAAAAGACTTTTCTCTGCCTGGGCCCGGGATGGTCGAGTGCTTCCAACACCCCCTTCCGCCGCCACAAAACGTGGGTTCACGAAGGCGGTATTTCCACTCCGTTCATTGTGCATTGGCCTCAGGGCATCACCGCCCGCGGAGAACTCCGCCATACCCCCGTGCACTTCGTGGATGTTTTTCCAACGGTCCTCGAGCTGGCGGGAATTTCCATGCCCGACCGTTGGAATGGAGAGGAGCGTCCCGAGCCGCCGGGAAAAAGCATCGTGCCGCTTTTCACCAAAGATGGAACCGTGGAACACGATTTCTTCTGGTTCCTGCACGAGGGAAATCGGGCGATCCGCGCTGGCGACTGGAAGCTGGTTGCCGCCCGGGGCGATCCTTGGGAGTTGTACAACCTAGCCGAGGATCGCGGCGAAACGAATAATCTTGCAGCGAAATTACCAGAAAAGGTGGCAGAACTGGAAAGCCTCTGGAACCGGCTGTGGGAGCAGTATCAGCAGGATGCCAAACGTGACCTGCCGGAAACTCCCGCCTCCAATACAAAACCACGAAAAGGCGGGTAACAGGGCACCCTGACCGGCGGCGAGTAAAAACGACTTTTGCGAAGGCTGAAGCCTTCACCAGAAAGCGGCAATGAATCGCCGCACTTCACGGAGCGCGGGGCTTTGGCCCGCTTTCCACGCGGGATTTCAGTCCCCCGGTAAACACCAATTGATGATCGAACGTTGCACGGCGGACGTGACAAGCACGTCACTCCGAGAAAAGCGGACCTGACCAGCAGGTCCCTCCGAAAACTCGGAGGGGCACGCTTGTCGTGCCCGATGAGGAGGAATGGGTGATCAATCGGTGTTCATCGGACCCGACAAGCGGGTCCCTCCGTATCCGGTAGGGGCAGTTCATGAATTGGCCCTACCCGGGGACCGCTTGCGTGGTTCCGGCAAAACACCGCAAACGGCAAGGTTGGGAAAGCTAAAGCCTTCGCCAGAAAGCGGCAATGAATCGCCGCACTCCACGGAGCGCGGGGCTTTAGCCACGCCGAAAACCAGCCGTTCGGGAACCTGAACAGCCGGACGGCTACTTGCGGAAATGCTCCAGAAACAGGGTGCGAAGCGAACCGAGGCGAGCTTCCGTGCGCTGGGCGAGACTGCCCGGAACGCCGTAGTTCTGGATGGTCCGAAGATAATCTGTCAGCTCCTGCCGAGCAGCAACCGGCCCGTGAATAAAGAAATGCACCCAGGCCCACGACCATCGATACGCGCTGCCATCCATGTCTTCCATGCGGGCGATCTGTTCCAGCTTGTTCAAAGAGGGGACATAGCCCAGTCGGGCCCAGAAGCGGACAGCCTTGTAATAGGGGTGCCCAAACACCCGATCGCCCGGTGGGGCCTCGAAATACTCCGCCAATCCTTCATCAAGCCACAGGGGCACCATGGGCAAAGCCGTATGCAAGAGGGCGTGGGTCGCCTCGTGCCGCAGGTCGGTGGCCAATTCCCGACTGCGATAGGCCAGCACGAACGCCCGTCCGGAACGCTCAAGGTACAGTGCTCGGCGATACGGAGCATCCGGAAATTCCCGCCGCAAAAACTGCTGATATTCACGCTGGGAATCAAACAGCAGCACTGTGACCGGGCGCTGGCCCAGCTCAATCCCCAGCGCCGATTGGATATCCTGGGCGAGATGCCCGAGGCCGTCGATGAGCTCTTCAACCTGGTCAAGGGGGAATTGGGCGTAGATGGTGAAGCCGCCGATGGCGCGACTGTCCACCCAAACCCCCTGCGAGGTCACCACCGGACCCGGAAAACTCGATTGCCCGAGGATGGCCAGAAGGAGTGCCGCCAGCACGCTGCACCTGCTTTCGCGATTTTGTCCATTGAGTGGTGTGTTGTGCTTCAACCGGCCAATCGCCGCCACGCCCGCCGCCAGAACGGTTCCGCCGCTTCCACTCGTTCCAAACTTTGGACGGGCATCCCTTGCACAATCCTGGCGGGATTGCGACGGCAGAGGATATCCGCTGCATCCCGGCCCAGGCGCCGAGCAATGTGCCGGGTAGCTTCCCCCATGGTTGGCGGTCGGCCGCGAACTCCATGGCCGTCGCTGGCCACCACGTGTACTCGTCCGGTCAGAAGGAGTTCTTCGGCAAACTGCCGCACGGCCGGTCCAAAAGCCCCCGTCAGGCTTCCCGCCGTCAGTTGAAGCAGAGCCCCGGCGGACAACACTTCCTCGAGCTTCTCTGGGTGCCGCAAGAGGGCCGTGTTCCGCTCGGGATGCGTGAGAATGCCGGTCACCCCCACCCGCTTCAATTCCCGCAATAGCGAATCGAGGGGGAGATAGATATCGTGGGGAAGCTCTAAAAGTACGTAGCGGCCAGTGCCCACCGTGGAGACCTCGCCCCTTTTTACAGACTCAACCAATCCCTCATCGATCCGCACATCGGCGCCGGTGAAGACTTCGAGCGGCATAGCGGCCTCCCGCAACCGACGCCTCAGTTCCTCGCAGCGGCTGGCAATCACCGCCGGGGTGTTCTGCTGGTATCGGCCACGCTGATGGGGAGTCGCCACGATCCAGGCAGTACCCTCGCGCACGGCCAGCCGGGCCATTGCCAGAGCCTGATCCCAATTCGGCGGTCCGTCGTCCAGTTCCGGAAGAATGTGGCAATGGATGTCCACCCAACCCGGGGGTAGAGAACCCGCGTGTCCCATCCGTGTGCGACTCTTTCCTGCGACTTGTTTAATGGGCAATTGAAACAGTCGGCCTGCGACCCATCACCTGACCGAGTGGAAGATTAGGCACTGCCGCCGAAACAGGTCAAGGGCATTCAGGAGTGACTCAGTTCTACCCACTCATGGCTAGATCAAATGCCCAAGTGGTGGAGGGACAATTCATGAATTGCCCCCATCCGAGGAACGCTTGTTTGGGTGCAGGAAAACACCGCAAACGCAAGGTTGTGAAGGCTAAAGCCTTCACAAAAAGCGGCGATGAATCGCCGCACTCCATGGAGTGCGGGGCTTTAGCCCCGCTTCGGGTAAGGGACTTCAGTCCCGGATGAAGGGGAATGGATGATTGAACGTTGAATGACGGACGTGACAAGCACGTCCCTCCGGAATATTTCGGAGGGGCACGCTTGTCGTGCCCGGTAAGGAGGGATGGGTGATCAATCGGTGTTCATCGGACCCGACGAGCGGGTCCCTCCGACGTTGTAGGGGCCATTCATGAATTGCCCCTACCCGGACACTGCCATTTCGGGACGATCGATTGGGCGTTGGGACGATTCTTGGATTGCCCCTGCTATCAGCGAAGTGGTGCTGTTTTTACGACGCACCGCACATTGTCAGCCGATAATCGCCTTGGCTGTGGGCAAATCCCCACAAAACGGGGATTTCGGCTGCGACCAGACGGGACACAAAAACGAGGGATACCCACGAGGTGGCGACTAGATCCACCTAAAATATCGGTACTTTTGCCGTCGCGCCGGGAACTTCCCTAACATACTGGGGAACTAGGTAACCCGGCAATCGGCGGCGAAGCTCCGCAATAATCTCCCGCCCGCGATGCTCCGGTACCTCAAAATGATGGGCACCGGCCACTCTATCGAGCTGGTGGAGATAATACGGCATCACGCCGAGCTCCGAGAGCTTCTCATACAACTCCACGAGCACCTCGGGCGAATCGTTGACTCCCGCCAGAAGAACGGACTGCACAAACAGGACGGCCCCCGTGGCGCGAAGCCGGAGAATCGCGTCGCTCACAGGATTGTCAATCTCCCGCGGGTGGTTCGCGTGCAGGACGATAACTTTTGTCAACGGGCAGCGTTCGAAGGTGGCCAGCAGGTCGGCCGTCACCCGTTGCGGGATGACAATCGGCATTCGCGTATGCACCCGAACGCGCCTCAGGTGGGGAATATCTGCCAGTGCCTTCAACCAGGCTTTCCATTCGGGATCGTCAATAATCAAGGGCTCTCCCCCGCTGAATATAACCTCTGTTACGTCGGGGTGGGTGGAAAGGTACTCCACCACGCTGGCAATTAAACGCGGCTGGACACCGGTGGACGTCTCTTTCTCCGCTTGCTTGCCGGCAAGGGCCTGGGCATAGGGAAAATGCCGCCGAAAGCAGTACCGGCAATGGACGGGACAGGCCGGGTGCGTTACGATAAGAATTCTGCCGTGGTACTTGGCGAGGATCCCGGGCGCTGTCAGCGCGGCCTGCTCCTGGAGCGGATCGGTCGTGAATCCCTCCACCGCCTGCGTTTCCTCCCAAACGGGGAGGAACTGACGGAGCACCGGGTCGTGAGGATCGCCCTTCCGGATGCGGGGAAGGACGGTTCGCGGCAACAGGAGGGGAAATCCTTTCCCGGCCTGCCGGGCGTGTTCGGCCAGGGAGCTTGGGAGGTCCAGCTCGCGGCACAGTTCCTGGGGATCCCGAATCGCCTCCGCTAAAACAGTTTTCCAGTCTGGTGCCCCGAGAGAACCAGACTGACATTCGCCGGGCCAAGCAGCTTCAGAGGTTGTAAAGGCGGAGGACGATTTCACGGGGCTAATGTTGAACAAATGATTAGCGTCTGACCTGACTTGGGGACTGTACTCAAATACTTGGCTGGGATGGATCCCGCTGTCGCTGCGAACTGGCAACCACGGCTCGACGCAGGGGCAAGCCGTTATTTATTCTTAACACGGCTTTTCGTTCATCGTACCGGTATTGGCACGAGGTGGGAAGCCTCCGAAAACATAGTGCGGTGCTGTTGGTAAGGTTAAGCTTACGCCTGGGCGATAGGTGAATATTCCGCGGCAATTGCAAGCACAATCGAAACGAGAGGGTTGGAGACGTGGCCACTTACAACACAAGCGAATTTCGCAAGGGTTTAAAGGTTCAGCTTGACGGCGAACCCTACCTGATGATCGAATGCACGTTCGTCAAGCCGGGGAAGGGTCAGGCTCTTTACAAATGCAAGCTGAAAAACCTGATCCGCAACACGGTCATCGACCGCACATACAAGAGCGGCGACACCATCGAAGCTGCCGATGTGGAAGAGGTCGATGCTCAATTCCTTTACCGGCAGGGCGATTCGTTCATTTTCATGGACAACAACACGTTCGAGCAGTACGAATTGACCAAGGATCAGGTGGATGAGGCCTGGAAGTATCTTAAGGAGGGCATGCCGTGCACCATGCTCCTCTTCAACGGCAAGCCGATCTCGGTAACACCGCCCAACCACGTGGTTCTTCGCGTCGAATACTGCGAGCCTGGTGTCCGCGGGAACACGGCCACCAACGTGACCAAACCCTGCCAACTGGAGACCGGCGCAGAGATCATCGTTCCGGCATTTGTCGAAATCGGCGACCTCATCAAGATTGACACACGCACCGGTGAGTACATTGAACGCGTCAAGGAATAACACCGGCCGGATGACGCCCCCTCCGGAATGATGGATGCCCAATCGCCCGACAATGATTTTCGACCCACAGCTCCGTGGGAAATTTTGCGCTTACGCGCAGCGCTGTTAGAGGAATTTCGGCAATTCTTTAAGGAGCGGGGATTTCTGGAAGTGGAAACCCCGCTTCTTTCGCATGATACGGTGGTCGACCGCCATCTCGACCCGTTTTCCGTCTTTGACGTGGAGCGCCCGGAAGAGATCCAACCCAACACGCCGCGATATTATCTGCAAACCTCACCAGAATTCGGGATGAAAAGACTTCTCGCCAGCGGTGGCCCGGGGGCCATTTATCAGATCACCCGGGCGTTTCGACGCGGCGAGATAGGCCATCTGCACAATCCCGAATTCACCATCGTCGAGTGGTATCGCGTGGGTGACGATTATCAGTCGGGGATGGAACTGCTTGCCGATCTGGCGGAAAGAATCCTCAAGAGCGGACGGCCGACCATTTGCACCTACAGCGAGGTTTTCCAGGACGCCGTGGGAATCCACCCTCTGGAAGCCAGCGGCTCGCAACTTCAGGGCGTTGCCCGCTTTCTCGGGATCGTCTGGCCCGAGTCTTTGGCCGTGGAGGACCGTGATGGCTGGCTCGATCTGCTGTGGTCGGAGTGCGTCCAACCCCGGCTGGGACACGATCGACCTGTGATCGTTTGCGACTATCCAGCCAGTCAGGCCGCGCTCGCTGTCGTGCGGACCGACACGCCACCCGTGGCCGAGCGCTTTGAATTGTTTTTCCGTGGCGTGGAGCTGGCCAACGGGTACCACGAATTGCGCGACCCGGAGGAGCTGCGAAGGCGGATTCGCGCGAGCAACGCTCAGCGGATCAGCGATGGCAAGAGCCCGCTGCCCGAGGAAAGCCGCCTCCTGCGCGCCATGGAACACGGCCTACCCCCGTGCGTCGGCGTGGCCTTGGGATTTGACCGCGTCGTCATGCTGCGTGCCGGCGCGCACTCGCTGCGAGAAGTCCTCGCCTTTCCGTTCGACATCGCCTGAGCAGGCCCACTCTAGGCGTCTTCGGTGTGAAGCAAAAGACGAACTCCGGCCCGACGCTGATTGTCCAACGCTTGAAACCCGCATCAGCGCTGAGTTGTCCCCGCTTTGGCTCCCTCCTGCAAAGGCGCGTGACGGCCGGCAAGGTCTTGAGAAGGGTAAGCCGGAGGGACCTTTTTGGAGGGACCCGCTTGTCAGGTCCGCATATCGGAGGGACCCGCCTGTCGGGTCCGATGAACACCGATTGATTGCCCATCGCTCCTCATCGGGCACGACAAGCGTGCCCCTCCGAGGTTCGTCGCACGCCGGGGAAGGTGTCCCTCCCATAGACTTCTGCGTCGATTGACAAATTCTTCGAGTAGGCCGACAGGGCCCCGGCGGGACCCTGGTCAAGGCCGCGATAATGCTCCATACGCGGGAAAGCTGAGAGTTTTGCTATCCTTTTGAACATCACACCATGGTTTGGGTATGTATGCAACGATCGTTGGGTATTGCCCGCGGTTGTGTCAAAAAATTTTTAAGAAACGAGTTGCAAGCGCGAGTCGCAGGGTTAAAATAGGGGCGGCCTGGAAAACTTATCACGCGGTGCGAACGGTCGCTCGTTCGACGCGGTTCGTTATGTTTCCCAGCACGGGAGAGGTGCCATGGTAGCGCGAGTGCTTCGCCGGTTTCTGGGAGCGGTGCTGTTGCTCGGGTTGGCCATGCCCGGAATTGCCACGGCGGGTGATGTGCAAATCGATCTCGACCCTGCGCTGGATCTCTTTGGGGATCAGATTGAGGTTATCCAGGGCTACAATTGGGGTGGAGATTGGGCCCTCGCCTTTGGAATTTACGATACCGGCGCGAGTGTCGTCAGCCTCTCGGCAACTGATCGCGCTTTCTTCGATTTGATGGGAGCACCGGCGCCGATCAAGGTGCCGGACGGGGCCGTGGCGGACGCCATCGACGGCGTGATCGTGGGCGACGTCTCCATGCCGATGACATTCTGGACGGATGGACTGCACGCGGTGTCTTTCTCCTGGGATGCGTTCCTGGGCTTTGATTTCAGCTACGACCTGACCGGCGGCGTCACGGTCCCTGGGGTGCAGGTGTTTGTGGGGACGGAGACTGGCAGCGCACAGCTCCCCAACATCGCTGGGACACCGATCCACTTCGGCACGATACCAGGGGGCAGTTTGCCCGCCGCGAAGGTCGATATGCTGGGATATGAGTTCGACCTCGGTGCGTTTTTTGCTGATGATCCGACCTGGGCACCCCTTTTTGCAGGAATCGTCCTCTACATGCCGGACCTGAGTTTCGTGGCAGCGGGCACACGCCTTGCCGGCATCCCCGGGACGACCACCGATCCAGTGCGGATTCCCCTGACTCCCTTCGGTCCGGAAAACTACAGCAACCCGGGAGATGAAGTGACCGTGGCCCCCAACCCTGTTCAGGAGCAAGTCTCTCTCGGTGAAGCACTGGCCACCGTAACCAATGCCGTTTTTCTCTTTGACACCGGGGCCGCCATCAGTGTGATTAGCACGGCAATTGCTCAGGCGCTCGGTTTTGATTTGAATTCGCCAGAGACCACAATCGACATCGTGGGTGCGGCAGGGAGCCCGATCACCGTGCCCGGCTTCACCGTGGATTGGCTGGCATTGCCCATCGACACGGATTTTGACGGGGTAGTGGATGGCCAACTCCGCTTCACCAACGCGCCTGTGTTTGTCGCCGATCTGGTGGAGGGACTTGACGGCATCCTGGGGATGAACCTGTGGAACAGCGCGCGAGAATTTCTGTACGACCCGTACGACCCACTCGGTCCTTCCCTTCAGGCCACTTTCCTTCTCCAGCGCGAGACGCTCTCACCAGAAGAACAGGAGGCACTGGGGAGCCTGGCCGAGGCGAATCCGCTCTTCGGCCAGTTGTTTGGGATTTCAAGTGGGCCTCTTTCATTCCCGCGGTTTGAAATTCGGGGTGGGCCCACGGGTGGGGAGGTCATCCCTGAACCGAGCACGGCCTGTCTGCTAGCGCTGGCTGCCGGAGCCCTGGGGCTGTGCTACGGGCGCCGCCGAAAAACTTCCCCGCGCGGCACGCCCATCATCGCCGTATGACGCATCTCCCCAGGGCACGCGGATTGGCTTTGGATCCATCGCTGCTTGCGCTGATCTTCTAACCCCAACTCCCTCGGCACACCGCCCGGGCTATACAACACCGCACGGAGGTGAAACTCTCGTCTCCGTTTCCAGATTTGACTCGTGTACCTGTCCTGGGCAAGCCCAAGGCACGCTGGGCACGGTTCTGCGGGCGCCAAGATTTGTGCCTTCCTGGTATTCAATTTGCACACCCATATTGCGGCGTTCTTAAAGCCTTGACTCAGGATTCTTCATGGCAGCCAACTGTCAGTTTGACAGGAAACACGTCAAAGAGAAATGGAATAATGTAGCGCTCGTGACTACACGCAACACTGTTGTGCTACATTTCTCGCTCCATTGGCAACGAAGTTCGTAGATGATTGCGCTAGGCCGGGATGGGGCCGAGGGCGAAAAACGCCATTCGGTTATGATAAGGAGGTCGAGACAATCACGATGAGTCGTTGCTCACTTTCAAGAGGGGCTTCCTTGAAAAAGATTCGCTTCGTGTGATGGGGGTGGGCTGCAGCCCAGGAGTGAACTAACCTTACTTACCCATTTTCAGAAAGGAGGACACGACCATGTCGCGCTGGATCGACGCAGTGCGGAGACACTACCTTTTGACCCTTATTGGAATTGTGACGCTCCTCACGGGGAGTGGTCTTCTGGTGGGAAGTTTGGAAAGCCAGGAGCACGGGACCAAGCTCAATCTTGCCGCTCCCAAACCCAAGGCGGCTTCTCCGCAGCATGAGTTTGCCAATCAGTTGTCAGCGGCATTCCGCCAGGCCGCCCAGGAGGTTTTGCCCAGTGTGGTGATGATTCGGACGTTTGCCCAGGCCGGTGGCGGGCGGGACCAAACGCTCTCCCCCTTTGAGGAAGATCCTTTCCAGGGAACTCCGTTCGACGACATGCTGCCGCCGGAATTCCGATACTTCTTCCGCCGTGGTCCGATGCCGCCCCGCGTCATTCAGGGGCTTGGTTCCGGCGTGATCATCGACCCTTCCGGCGTGATCCTCACCAACTCCCACGTCGTGGATGAACAGGGCAAGGTTATTGTGCGGCTTCACGACGGACGTGAGTTCCAGGCCGTGGATGTAAAGACCGATCCCAAGACGGACCTTGCCCTGGTGTGGATCAAAGGCGCCACTGGACTGAAGGCTGCCGTCCTCGGTGACAGTGATCAGGTGCAGGTGGGTGACTGGGTTCTGGCTCTCGGTCAGCCCTTCGGACTGGAGGGAACCGTCACCGCCGGAATTGTCAGCGCCAAGGGCCGCGGCCTCGGCCTTGCCGTGCGGGAGAACTTCATTCAGACCGATGCCGCGATCAACCCGGGGAATAGCGGCGGTCCGCTCGTTAATCTGGACGGTGAAGTCATCGGCATCAATACGGCTATCAGCACCCGGTCGGGCGGATATGAAGGAGTCGGCTTCGCCATCCCATCCAACCTGGCCAAGTTTGTCGCCACTCAGCTTGCAGAAAAGGGCGTCGTGCGGCGCGGATACCTGGGCGTGGCGATTCAGCCGATCGAGGGAGATTTGGCGTCCCAGCTTGGCGTGAAACCGCATGAAGGCGTGCTCGTGGCTGAGGTGTATCCCAACACACCGGCGGCCGTGGCCGGGATTAAGTCGGGCGACGTGATCCTCAGCTTCGACGGGAAACCGGTGACCGCGCCTAATGAGCTGCAAAGCCTCGTAGAGGAAGCGACGATCGACGCACCCCACAAGGTGGAGATCCTCCGCGATGGCAAGAAAACCACGCTCGAGGTCGTCGTCCGCGAGCAACCCGCGGAATACGGGATGGAGCGTGTGCCGGGGCGTCTCCGTCGGGGCGGTCGCCCGATGCCGCGGGAGAACGAGAGTTTTGCCAAACTGGGCATCCAGGTGGAAACGCTGACCGCTGATGTGGCCCAGCAACTTGGCCTTGACATTAAAGAAGGGGTGGTCATCACGAACGTGAGCCCGGGCAGCCCCGCGCAGTTGGCCGGTTTGGAAGAAGGGATGGTGATTGTGGAGGCCAACCGCCAGAAGGTGACCAGCGTCGGCGATTTGACCAAGGCCCTGCAGGCGAAACCGCTGAGTGAAGGCGTCCTTCTTCGGGTGGTCACGCCTGAGGGCGTCTCACGGTATGTGGCGATTCGCGTGAGCGAATAAGCCACGTTTTCTGGCCCCCGATTTTCTGCCCAACCCGTCCGACGGCGTCACGGTCTTCTTTGGGACTGTGGCGCCGTTTTTCTGTTTGATTGACGCTTTAACGTGATTCGCGGCAACTCTGATGATCACTTCTGGTAAAAGCCGTATTCATACGCGGCATCGTAAAGAGCCACGATGTTTTCCGGAGGCACACCGGCCTGAATGTTGTGGACGTTGTTAAAGACGTACCCGCCGCCGGGCTTCCAGATCTCGAGATTGCGACGGACGTGTTCGCGAATCTCCTGCGGTGTGGCATACGGAAGCACGTGCTGCGCGTCGATGGCACCGCCCCAGAAGACCAGCCGATCACCCCATTGGGTCTTGAGCGTCTGGGGATCCATACCCCGGGCACTGATCTGCACCGGATTGAGAATGTCGATCCCGTTATCGATCAAATCCGGAATATAGACGGAGCACGCACCACAGGTGTGATACCAGATTTTTGCCCGGGTGTGCGTGCGAATGTACTGGACCAGCTTCTTCTGCCGGGGTTTGACAACCCGGCGGTAAAACTCGGGGTTGAAAAGCGGTCCGTTTTGACCGGTCAGGTCATCGCCGATCATGATGACATCGACGAGGTCACCCACCTCCTGGAGGAACACGCGGAACCAGTCGAGCCAGAATTGCAGCGTGCGGTCGAGGAGGGCCTCGCAGAATTCCGGTTGCTCGATCATATCCATAAACCATCGCTCCAGGCCCCGCATATACCAGCAGATTTCGTACACCACTCCGGAAATGCCGCTCACCACAGCGTAGGGTGTCTCTTCCCGGAGCCGCCGGGCCTCTTCCCGCAAGCCCACAAAACGTGACGGATCATCACCGCGGGGAAACGGATAGTCCTCGAGGTCCCGCAAGGTCGCCTCTGCCAGCGGATGATAGGTGATGTCCATATAGAGGCCGTCCTCTGCGGGCATGGACCACCGCACACCGAATTCGTCCACGAGATCAAACCATCGCTTGCCATTGCGGACGGCCTCGGTGATTCCGCCTTTCCAGTTTTCCGACGGTTTGGCAAAAATGTATCGCGTGTCGATGCGAAAACGCTGCAGCACCCGTTCAGAGGGCCGGGCAAGTTGCTGGACCGCATCCATGATGTCGATCTTTTCCTCCCAGCCGAGGTGCTTGACCAGAGCCTCGTAGGCCAGGCGATGGATTCCGGTTTGGTTCCCACCCAAATCGAGCGGCACGCGATCCGGTTCCTGATGATTGAGGGCCGCCAACACCCGTTCCCGCGGAAGCATCGTTTCCTTTGCCATGGCCTGAGCCTTTCTCCTGGAAATTCAAAAAAACGTTTTTCCCAATCGCCTAATGATCCGCCACGATTCATCCTGTTGTTGGTGGAAGATTATCTTGTTCTGCCACGTGCGGAATTGTCTTCGCAGCATCGCTGTCCGAGGCTTGGCTTGAAAAATACCCCACTGTGAACGTCTGAACAAGTCATGCGGGGACTTCCGTTCGGTTCGGGCCGGCCGCTGCGGTGATATAATTGCGAAAACGGGAAAAACAAAAACGCCTGACGACAGAAACGCCATGCGCCGGTGGCCGAGATTATTTTCACGCCGGCGGCCGATCAATTCGGGAAATGTCTCCACGCCACATCCAAGGCATGCAGGGCGGAGGAGCAGCGGCGAATTTCAGAGATGCCGCTGGACTCGCCAGGGAAAAGGGCAACGGATACGCGAGCAAAACTCTGGTGATGCCCTGTCTGCGATCAGCCTAACAAGGCGGCCGAATCCAGCTTGATCGAGACGAACGCGCATCACCGTGGGACGCTGTGAGGTAGCATGATGCATCAGATCGTCCACGACAGTCATGAAAAAACGCATGTCGCGCTGGTGTCGCTGCTGGCTGCGGCCGGGCTGACCGCTGCGAAACTCGTCATTGGAATTCTTACCAACAGTTTGGGCATCATCTCCGAGGCACTTCATTCCGGTCTCGATCTGGTGGCCACCGGCATGACCCTATGGGCGGTCCGCATCGCCGAACGTCCGCCAGATGCCGAGCATCGTTACGGCCACGGCAAGTACGAGAATCTCTCCGCACTGGGCGAAACGCTGCTGCTTCTGGTGGTCTGTGTGTGGGTCATATACGAAGCCATCCACCGTCTGTTTTTTCGGGGCGAAGTGGAAATCACGCCCAGCGTCTGGGCCTATGTGGTGATCCTCGGTTCGATTGCCGTGGATCTCTGGCGGTCGCATCGTCTGAAGGAAGCAGCCGAGAAGCACAACAGTCAAGCGCTCGAGGCGGACGCCCTTCATTTCGCTTCCGACGTCTGGTCGTCGCTCGTCGTCCTGGGGGGCTTGATCGGCGTTTCACTGTCCGAGTGGCTGGGATGGCCCTGGCTGATGCAGGCCGACTCAGTAGCTGCGATCATTGTGTCGGTCCTCGTGGCAGTCGTGTGTTTGCGTCTCGGAAAACGCGCGGTGGATGCGCTCACCGACCGCACATCCCGGCAACTCACGGGGGTGGTGGAACGCTCGGCGATTGGGGTCGAGGGAGTGGAGGGAGTACGGAATGTCCGCGTCCGACAGAGTGGTCCGAGCGTCTTCGCCGACATGACCATCCTGGTTCCGCGCGATCTGGGGCTGGAAAAGGCTCACGCCGTGGCGCAGCAGGTCAGTTCAGCCGTGCAATCCCAAATCCCCGGCGCCGATGTGGTGGTCCACGTGGAACCGGTGGCCCGACCCGATGAAGACCTCGTCACTTCTGTCCGCATGCTGGCAAACAGTTTGGGGCTGGCCGTCCATGATGTTCGAACTTTTCGCACTCCCGAGGGGAATTCGCTGGAACTGCACGTCGAAGTGGATGCCCGGTGGAGTCTCGAACAGGCCCACGACCGAGTCTCTGAACTGGAAAGCCAGATCAAGAACGATATTCCAGAGGTTACCTCGGTCCTCACCCACATTGAACCGGAGCACCAGGACGCAGGCACGCCGACCGTCGCCCATCCCGAGGACCCGACTCTCGCTCCTTACCAGGAGGCTATCGGCGAGTTCAGCCGGGCGTACGGATCAGAACTCTCCAGCCATCAGTTGAGCATGCAAGAAACACCCCAGGGAAAGTCGCTCACGTTTCACCTGTCGATGGACGGCCAGCTTTCGATCGGCGAGGCCCACGAGATTTCCCGGCGGCTGGAAAGATTTCTCCATCAGCGGTTTCCCCAACTTGCGCGGATTACGGTCCACCTCGAGCCACACGACCACCGCGACGAGTGCGCCTGCAACAATGCGACACCGGCGCTACAGAAAACCACAATACGCGCGGACAACCGCGTTCCCGCTCAGGGCGACTCAGCGGGAGAGTCAGTTTGAGTGGAGTCACCACCCGGACCGGCGGATGACGCGATAATCTTCTCCTTTTCCGGCTGTTCCGCCGTTGGATGGTCACCATTGGAGGTCACCTTTTCGGGCTGCACGGTGCCAGCGTCATGAGCTTCCAGAGCTGGGGCAACCATTTCTTCCGCGGGGGGCGGTGAAGTCTCTTCCGCGGACACTCCTGATTTCTGCTGATCGTCTTCCGCCCTCGGCACGCCGGTCCCTTCGGTCCTTGATGCCGATTCTCCGTTCCGGGTAGATGGCTTCTTCTTGCCGCCTCCCCGTTTCTCCCGAGAAGGCTTGGCGGATGTCGTGCTAGGCCGAACAACTCCCTTGGCCGCAAAATACTGGAAAAGATCGGCGAAGCTCCGCATCGGCTGCTTGCCGGAGAGCACTTCTTCGCTCAATGGTTCGGCCGGTGGCGGAGTCTCAGGTTTACCCCGCCGCCGTGGCAATTCGACCGGCCGGGAGATACTGACTGGTGCCGGTCCCTGCTGAGGAGCCGGGGCTTCTCTCCGCCCGGGGCGTTCGGGGCGATCCTCCCGCCGTCGTCCAGCCGTCCGCTCGCTGGTACCGGCCTCGGTTTCTTGTTCTTTCTGCTGTGCGGCGGCCACAGGTTTCGCCGCTTTCCGACGCTCCGCGGCTTTCTTTTTCCGCGAAGCTCGGCCGTCGCCGGTCTGTCTCTCCGCCATCTGTTCGAGAGGCACGAGACTCAGGGAGATCCGCCGCCGTTCCCGTTCCACGTCCACCACCCAAACGCGGACCACATCTCCCACCGCGACGACGGAATGCGGATCCACCGACCGTGCATGGGGCTTCATCCGACTGCGGTGGATCAGCCCCGTGTTGGGCAACCCCACATCGACGAACGCCCCGAAATCCACCACATTGACAACCGTGCCCATCAATTCCATGCCGGGGGAGAGATCTTCCAGCCTGACAATTCCCTGTTTGAACACTGGGGGCGGTAAATCCTCGCGGGGATCGCGCCCCGGTCGAACGAATTGGGCCAGGATATCTTTCAGCAGGAGGACACCGCAGCCCAACTCGGCGGCAAGCTGCTCGGCGTTGACCTCCGCGATTTTGACAGCCAATTCCGCCTTCCGAACAGGTTTTGTCAAATCGTCCGGCGTGAACCCCAACTTTTCCAGGACCCGCGTGGCCAGTTCGTAACTTTCGGGATGGATCCACGTCGCATCGAGTGGATTCTCTCCCCCGGTGATCTTGAGAAATCCCGCCGCCTGAACGAAAGTCGTCTCGCCGATCCCCGGCACTTTCTTCAATTCCTCGCGGGTTCTGAATGGCCCGTGCTGTTGACGGTATTCCACGATCCGCCGGGCGGTGAGTTTGTTGAGGCCCGACACGTATCCCAAAAGCGCCGGGCTGGCCGTGTTCACGTCCACCCCCACGTAGTTGACGCAGGACTCGACGACCTCATCGAGGGATTCGCGGAGGTGTTTTTCCTTCAGATCGTGCTGATACAGGCCGACACCCAAGTTGGCGGGCTCGATCTTGACCAGTTCGCTCAGGGGATCCAGCAAACGCCGCCCAATGGAAACCGCACCGCGAAAGATCGCGTCCAGATGCGGCAATTCTTCCCGACCGATCTGGCTTGTGGAATAGACGCTGGCTCCCGCCTCATTGACGATGGTGTAGCCAATCCCCCGGCCTTTCAGTTCGTTTTCCAGAAGATCGGCGATGAACATTTCGGTCATCCGACTGCCAGAGCCATTCCCGATGGCAATGGCCGTCAATTGATGTTTTTCGATCATCTCGATGACCGTTTTTTTCGCCGTCTCCCGGTTGTGGCCTTTTTTCTCAATGAGGTAGATGATGCCGTGATCGAGCACATTGCCGCACTCATCAAGAGCCGCCAGTTTGCACCCCTGACGGTAGCCGGGATCAATGGCGAGGATCCGACGATCGCGGACCGGACGCTGGAGGAGCAATCGCCGGAGATTCTGGGCGAAAACCTTGACGGCGTGGTTCTCCGCCCGCTCTGTTAACTCCCGGCGAATTTCCCTCTCCAGACTGGGGAGGATCAGGCGGACCAGGGCATCCTTCGCGCAGCCGCGTAAGAAATCGGCGTGGGGATGGCCCGGCGGGATGCAGATCTCCTCTACCGCCTTCTCCATCGCCTCCATGTCCGCCTCGATCCGCACGCGAAGGACTTTCAGGGCCTCACCCCGATTGATGGCCAGGACACGGTGCGGCGGAATCTTGCGGATGGGCTCGGAAAAGTCAAAGTAATCCTCGAACTCCTTGGCCAGCTTCTCCAATTTGCGGCGTTTTTCCGCTTCCTTAGCCGCCTTCTTTGGGTCAGCCGGCGTCGCAGCGGTGGCCGGTGGTGATGCCGCCGGAGCCTCTGTGCTTCCTCCAGACGGCGCCACGGGTTGAGGCGTCGCTTCGGACGGTGCCTCTCCCGATGAGGCGGCAGCGGCCGGTGGCGTTTCTTTCTGCTCTGTAATTGACGCGGCTTCGCCCACAGCTGACGTTTCCCCGCCCTGGGAGCTTTCTCCACTCGCCACGATCTCGGGAACTGGCTCCGATGGAGGCGGAGTTTCCGTGCCGGAAACGCTCGCAGTCTCACCAAGTGCGGAAGTATTGGCTTCTACTTCCCCGGTGTTGGGCGACTCACTCGCTATTTCCGCCGGGCCTATCTCCGAGGCCCCCCCGGCCGTTTCACCGCTTGCTGAAACCGCTTCTTGACCGGCCATCTGTTCAGCGGGAGCGGCTGGCTCGACCGTTTCGGCAGTGGCGCTGGCTTCTTGCGGCGGGGATGTCCCAATACTTTCTCCCTGCGATCCGGCCGCCGACGCTTCTCCGCCCTCTCCCGCTTTTTGATCGGGTGGAGCGCTGGCCGCCTGAGCAGGTGCAGCCGCCGCCTGCACTGGTGCCTGTTCCGCTTCGGGCACCACCCGAACCGTGCGGATCACACCGGTCCTCATGAGGATATCGCGGAGACGGCCACGAAGCTCCGTCTTCTCGCTGAACATTTCCGCGAGGATATGCCCCGCTCCCAGCAGGGCGTCCGCGATGTTAAGGACTTTCTTCTCCGGATCGACGTAATCGGCGGCCCTTTTATCCAGGTCTGCACAGATGGGATCGGCGGTGAGAATTTCTTCAGCCAGATGTCCCAGGCCGCGTTCCCGGGCAACAGTCGCCAGCGTGCGCTTCTTCGGCCGGAAAGGTAAATAAAGATCTTCCAGCCGCCGGAGACTGTTGGCCGCGAGGATCTTTTTCGCCAGTTCCGGCGTCAGCTTATTTTGCGACTCGATCGCCCGCAGGATTGTCTGTTTCCGTTCCGCCAACTGGCGCAACTTTTTCACCCGGGTGGCGATGGTGCGGATCTGTTCCTCGTCCAACCCACCCGTCTGATCCTTCCGGTACCGCGTGATGAACGGCACCGTATTTCCGGCATCGAGAAGTTCGACGACTGCCTGAATTCGGGATTCCGGAATGTTCAGATCCCGTGCCAGTGAACGGAACGAAACCGTGACTTCAACTGTGGCCATGGTTATTTCGGGCGACGTATTTGAAGATGCGCTCGCGTATCGCTGGCCGACCTCCCCAATCCAGCCGAAACACTCCTGGGCGTTCGACTGATGGGGGACGAAAGAGCCACCCCGATCGGGTGTCTCGTGAACCTTTTCGGTCCTCTTCCGCTCGGCTGAATGCAATCAGATGGAACGCGCCGCGCGAACCTCCTTAAACTACCTCACAATGACGGAAACTAATTCATCCACTTCCTGGCGGGTACAACCCAGAGATGGTCTCAATGGTTTACACCTAACGGATGAGTATACCCGATTTTCAAAAAAGGTGGATATGGGATAATGTCTCCCGACGTGTGTCTTTATTCGGCGATGTACTTTTCGTAGATGCGGTAACGTTTGTAAAGTTTACCGCCGACCGCCTGAATCGTGTTGTTGATGGCGTGATTATCCTCCAGCGTCCAGCTCAATTCCGCGGAGTCGAAGCCTGCGTCGCGAACTCCGCGCTCAATGGTTTGGAGGATCATCAGTTCGGCAATCCCGCGGTGACGATATCCGGGAACGACCCCGAGGACCATCACCCGGGCGGTTTTCACCTGCTTGAGCCTCTGAAAGAGCCGCACCGCTCCGATCGGCATTCCCCAGGAGGTCAAACGTCCATTGAGGGGGCGAATGGCTTCGTTAAGGTCGGGCACCGTGATCGAAAACCCCACCGCCTTGCCATTGTCTTCCGCCACAAGCACGAGGTCCGGCCGAGCAAACTGCGCCAACCGTTTGGCAAAATAGCGAAGTTCGGCGGGGGTTAGATCGATGAAGCCCCACTGGTCGTAACGCGTGACGGTGTACACTTCCACACACCGGGCCATTTCGACCTCGAAGTTGTTCAGGTTGAACGGCCGAATTTTGATTCGCGAACGCTCCTGAAACCGTCGAACCCGCTGCATCCAGCAGCGAAGATTTTCGTTATCTTTGACGAACCACCAGGCGTAGAGGTCCTTGGCTTTCTGCATTCCCCACGATTCACACAATTCCGCGTAATACGGGGGATTGTGATTCATCATGATCCGCGGCGGATACTGAAAACCTTCGATAAGCAGGCCACAGGGGTAATTGATGGAATAGTCAATCGGCCCCATCATGTGCGTCAAACCCCGTTGCCGCATCCACTGGGCCGCCGCTTCGAATAGGGCATGGGCAACGCGGGGATCTTCGATCGATTCGAACATCCCGAAGCAGCCCACCTTGGTCCCGTGTTTGGCGTTGTAGCGTGGGTCCTCACTGACAAGAATCCTGCCCACAGGGCAACCATCCTGACAGGCCAGGAACTGGGCCGCCACTCCATGCTGATAAAAGGGATGCTTGCGGGGATTGAGAAACTCTTTCACCTCGATGAGAAGCGGCGGCACCCAATAGGGATCATTCTCGTAAATAAGCCAGGGCAAACGGGTGAAATAGTACTGGTCCCGCCAGCTCTGCACGCGTCTTACGCGGACAGGCGCGTCGCGGTCCTGTGGCAACCGGAGCCTCAGCATCGGGCGAGGTTCCAGGCCAAAGCTCAGCAAATTGGACAGATGAAAGGACGACATATCTCAAATCCGGGCGGATTTTGGTTTCTCGGTTTCGTGCGGTGATGGGCAGAAACCGCCCGCCCTCACCGCCCGCTTAGGGTCCAAAATCATAGAGCCGATAGGTCTTTGTCAGCTTGGCCCCACCTTTTTCCAGGCTTCCCCGGGAAAGCGCGTTCGATTCCAGCACCCAGGAGAATTCCGCTTCCTCAATTCCCCATTCCAGCGCTTTCGGGACCAGTCCATCCAATAGCACCAGCCCAAAGCCCAAGAGCTGATACTCCGGCAGCACGTTCGTGCTGATCACGCGAACCCGTTTGATCGCTCGCTTGTTCCGCAAAAGGTGGATGAATCCGAACGGAAAGAGTCGGCCGTCGATTTCCTTGATGCGCTGATTATAATCCGGCAGACAGAAGACCGCGCCCACCACTCGACCGTCCACCTCCGCTCCCAGGGCCAGCTCGGGCACCATCAGCCACCGCAGTCCTTTCGCCATGTGCCGGACTTCCGCCGGCGTCATCGGCACAAATCCCCAGGTATTGATCAACGAGCGATTGTAAATTGAAAGGAAAAGCTCAACGTCCTCCAGAAAACGCCTCTTGTTGAGCATTCGGATTTTCACATTATACCGTTCCACGATTTTATCGCAGACCGGCTTCAGTTTCTCGCGAATCTTGGGGAGCATGCTCACATGTCCCCAATACGCGTAGAGGTCCTGCGTCTTCCGAAAGCCATACGACTCGATAAGCCGCTCATAGTACGGAGGGTTGTATGTCATCATGAAGGTCGGGGGCGAATCGAACCCATCGATGAGCAGGCCGAGTTCATAATTGAGGCTTGGATTGGTCGGCCCGCGGAGTTTTTCAATTCCCCGCTCGGCGAACCAACCCCGGACGGCGTCAAACAGGGCGTGGGCCACCCGCTCGTCATCCACCGACTCAAAAAAGCCAAAAAAGCCCCGCTGTTCGTTAAACCGCTCGTTGTGTCCGCGGTTCAGAATGGCGAGAATCCGACCGGCCACCTCGTTACCGCGAAAAGCCAGAAACGCCTGGGCCTCGTTCCGTTCGTAAAACGGATGGGGCGCAAAACCCACCAGTCCCCGCTGGTTGTTTCGCAACGGCGGAACCCAGTTGGGATCATCGCGATACAATCGCCAGGGGAATTCGAGGAATTGCTTCTGTTCCCACCGCGTGCGGACGGGACGAACGGTAACTTCCGACATACTGGCTCCATTCCTGGCAACCCGCGTTTCCATATTGGCGGATTGTAAGGCCGACACTCCAGGCCGGTCAACGTGAAACGAACCTGCAGAAGGAAATCGGGTCATATGCGCTTGCAAAGGACGTGCCCGTAACGATTCGGCACAGTTACTGGGTCAAAACCACACAACAAACCGATCCGTTGTCCAGGTTTGGTCAGGCCGCCGGGTGATTCAACCCTTGCCCTTTCCCAAAAAAAACCTCTTTCCGCTGATCGCGCGACGGCCCACGCCCCATTGAAGCACAGTTTGCCAACTGCCAAAAGCCCCGGCGAGCTCAGGGATTTTGCCGGGCGCCGAAATCGCGGGCGGCGGGGTTTTCCACCACCCACCGATCCTCAGCCACCTCCCGAAGCCGGGGATCCTGACCGTAAATCCCTCCACTTTCGGGAACCGGCAGCCGCGGTCGAGAGGCTGCCGGGCAGTCTTCACAAAACCACCAGTTTTCGGCAAAGCGGAACGTTTCGGGAGCGGTGTAGGGTCCTACATTGACAAAATCCCGCAGATCGGAACGGAACACAATCAGATTCCGTTCGAACACCCCATTGCGCGAGGGTACAAAACCGGGTTCCCGGGTTTCCTGCAAGATTCTCGCCACCCATATCTGTGGCCGAATAATGGTGTTATGGCGGAAAACCGCTCCGTCCACCCCCACAAACGAAACCGCGGCCTCGCCGCCCACGAAGAGGCAATCTTCCACCGATAAGTCCTTCGCCTCGTAGAGCACACCCCGGGGCCGGAAAAACGCCAATCCTGTGGATCCCCCCAGTTGCACGCACCGCTTGGCCGCGTCCACAAACCGGCATTGCCGGATGACGATCTGCGTGGAACCGCCTTTGGCCTGGGGACCCGTATCCTGAGAAAACCCCTTCTTGCCTTTGAACAGACACCGCTCAATCACGCCGCGGTGGCAACCGACCATGTCCACGGCCTGGCCGCCCCAACCTTCTATCCGACAGTCAGCCACCACGAAATCCGTGACCCCGGAAAGCTTAATCCCGTCACAGTTTCCTACCGGCCCCACATCCTCCACGACGATGTGCTCCAAGCGAATGTGATGGGTCGGAGTGTCGAAACTACCCCCGTCATCAATATTCAGACCGTTCACCTTGTGCCCCCGAAACCGCAGATGCCGAAGGATGAAGTAACTTCCCTCGGAAATCTGCCAGCCCGTACTGCCACCCGTGAACACCGGGGGGTTCTGCGGATCAGCACCCTCGATCACGATCGGAACATCCTGCCGGCCGTGGAGGTTTTCGATCCAAACGTCGCCTGCGTACTGGCCCGATTGAATGCGAATCACCGTGCCCGGCTGCGCCCGGCGGACCGCCTCGCGGAACTCGGCATCATTCCTGACGGTTATGGTCTTGGCAGAGACAGGCGCGACGATCCTCTCCCCTTCTTCCGCCCCTGCTAAATTACCTACCGCGGCTGCCACAATTCCCGCTATAAGCAGCCAGGCAATTCTCAAAAATGGGTAGCTCCTTCTCATAGGGCACCTCCGTCGGTGCAAATGTTGTTCGAGCAGCCGGTCAGACCGGATTGGTTTGCCTGGGCCATTGTGGCGACACGCGGGAATCGCTCAACCGATCCAGCCGGATCAGCCGAAACTGCCCACCCGCCGCCACGCATTGTGATCCCATCACTCCCTGTGGCAGAAAGACCGAATCCGCCTTATACTGTAATTGAATGGGCCGAAATTTATTCGCCTATTATTCGCATATTATCCGCAACGACTGCCCACCTTGCCTCCCCCCTTCCGCATTATTCTGCGAGGGGTCGCTGCCTCTGCAAGGAAAATGCGAAACTTTCTAGACCGCTCAATGTTAAATCTTTAAGAGGAGCGCACGTGAGGAACTGGGGAGGCAATTACAGCGTAGGGAAAGAGAACTGTCCACGCTTTCTAAAAAATCCTGCAAATTAAGTGGCATTCCCTCGGAACAGAGCTGTCGGAACAGAGTGAGAGGTGTCTTTTTTTAACAGGACGGGCAGCTCCCCGAAAGGTGGAATCGGTCGGCACGGGCTGGCCGTGCACGCTTTCGTGGGGTGCGCCGTGCCTGACCAATCGGAGGTCTTCCCATGTTGAACCTTCCCCCGCTCGACGAGCTTCAGTTGGCCATGCGGTTCGACGAACTCCGCAAACAGTTGGCGGACCCTCGCTACGAGCCTTTGTACAGCAAGACGCTGGCATTCTGGGCTCTTCCCAGCGATCGTCGTTTGCCGCTGGCCCTCATGAATCGCACACTCAGACAGATCATTTCGAGCTCTTTTACTGAACTGGCGGGAACTCCGGGCATCGGCAAGAAGAAACTCCAGGGGCTGCTGATGCTTCTGGAAAGGGCGGTTAATACCGACCCAACTACGATCCCCGTCCATGCTGCCGTGTCGGAGTTCATTGCGGGGGAAATATTGGACACCGAAAAAGAAAGCACTTTCCGCTGGGATGAAGTGTCAGAAATCACCTGGGCGGAATGGCGTGCCACGGTGGTGCGGCATCGACTCCAGAAAGTGCCGCTGGGTCGGCTAGCCCCCTCACTAAAACGGATCACTCGCGTCATCTGGGAGGCGCCGCTCGGTGAATTCGTGGACATGACGATCAACGATCTGCGTGAAAAGCGTTCGTTTGGCGAGCGGCGTCTGGCCGCTGTTTTGGAGGTGTTTTCCGCCATCCACGAAGCGCTCAAAAACGTGACTCCCCAATCCCATCTCGCCATCGAGCTGGCGCCGCGGCGGATTCTTCAGATGCAACAGTGGATTCTGGAAACCTGGCAAAATGGGAAGGTTCCCACCGAACAGGAGATTCGCGAGAATTTCATCACGCCCCTTCTCGACCAGGCCCGCGTGGACGCCGTGGAGCAGACCGTCGATCTCGTGGAGCGCCGCCTGGGCATCAAAGAACCACCTCTGAGCGTCCGGCAGCTTGGCAGAATGTTCAACCTGACCCGGGCGAGAATTTATCAGCTCTTCGATGAACTGGCGGAAATCATGCGGATCCGCTGGCCGCTCGGCCGGGCTTTCACCCAGTTACTCCAGAGCTTTATCGTCCTGGAGTTCAACCGGCGCGGCACGGGTCCCGATATCACGCAGTTGACCATGGCCATCGAAATCTTCTTCCCCAAGCCGGGTGAACGCCGCCAGATCGTGGCCGGAAAAGGCGGCCTGCCCGATCTCAGCCCAGGGTTCGCCATGGCCATGTCGGACGAGAGCCTCGTCGTCAAAGTTCCCGAGGAAGAGGAACAGCCGAATTGGTAGCCCTCTGCCGCCGAGGCTGCTGTTTAGCTAACGGGAGGCTCAACTTCGTCCGGCATCCAGTCCGCGATGGACGATGATTTTGAGCTGACGAAATTTACCAAACTTCTGTAGGGGCGATTCATGAATCGCCGCTACAATAGGGGGCTTAATCCGCGTTCCGGTAGGGGCAATTCACGAATTGCCCCTACCGCCAGATCCGTGCGATCGAATCCTGATTCCACGCCAGCCCATGGGGAGGTCTTGTTCTCAATCGGCCGAGAAAAACGTGAGGATGTGTCAGGGTTGGCGGCCATTGACGGGGTTCGCGTCGCCCGTTAAAAGAAAAAGATGAAATCCATCCGGGAGGAAGGCGGGTATTTCTCCGCGTCATGTCCCAGTTTTTTCGGCAAAAGCGGTTCCCGTTGAACGGGAATGGAGCGAGATTAAAAATCAGAGATTTGGTCAGGAAACATCAGATCGGAGGACAGGTCTGTGTCGATCTGCGAACGAAAACGCGAATTGAGAAGAAAGCGCCACCGCAGAGAGAAATACCGCATTTTTAAGAGAAAACTCCTAACGGCCACGGCTTCAGAGCGAGCTGCCATTATCGAAAAGATCCGTAAACTGGCTCCGGATCCCGAGGTCGTGCTCAAAAACCTCGGCCTTCTTGAAGCCCAGCGATAAAAAATCGGCCTTTCCCAACAACCGGCGCGGGGCCACGGCGGGAAGTTCTGCCGCTGGCCAGGTTTTCCTGCCCCGAACGTTGACTCTACTTGCTGGAGAGGATAATCACGCCGTCCCAACCGGGTGGCGGCTGGCGATGGTGTTGTGTGATGTAGCTCGTCAAAAAGTCGGCCCCGCGATCGGACGCAGGCAAGCGGTGCAGCAGGTCAAACGCCTCGTTCCAGCGGCCCTCCAAAAAGTACCGCACGGCGGCCTCGCAGAGTGCGAGGTGCTCGTCAGTCAGCAGCGGGTATTCCTCGCCCGGCGGCAGGAGTTCATGAACCAGTACCGCCTGGTCGAAACCGTAGGGCCGCAGCCTGGCCAGGGGTCGCACCCGAAAGATTCCCTTTTGCCCCGAGGCGCGAACGGCCTGCGCGGTGGCTTCGTCCAACAGGACCGGCACGTGCAGCAACTTGGTTAACCCTTCCAGGCGGGAGGCCAGATTAACGGGAGGGCCAAACACGGTGACCTTGGCGTGTTCCGCCGTACCGATTTTCCCTGCCACCGCCCGGCCACTGGCGATTCCGATGCCGATCTGGAAGCCCGCCAAAAGGCCGTCCGGCGATTGCGAGGCCTGCTCGAATTCCCGGCGAATGGCCAGCGCGGCCTGACACGCCCGAAGGGCCCGATCCTCTTGCGGGATTGGCCAGCCCCAGAATCCCATCGCTGCGTCGCCCTGAAAATCTCCAATCACTCCCCCCTGCTCCAGGATGTGTCGCGTCATCACCGACAGCGCGGCGCTGATCCGATTGAGGAGCGGAAGCAGCCGCTCCGCGTGCCGTTCGGTTTCCTGCGAAAACCCACGCAGGTCACAGAACAGAACCGTGACATCTACTTCCTGCGGGCTGAGGAGCGTCTCAGGGTCTTCCTCGGTCAATCGATCGAGCACCGGACGAGGCAAAAACTGCCCCAGCACGGCCTGCCGTCGCTCGAGCGATTTCAATTGCAAGATGGCCCCCGTCATTTCGCCCACCAATTCCAGAAACTTCACATCTTCGCGCAGATCCTCGGGGGTGGTATCGCTTGCTCCCAGTTCGCGATGGAAAGTTCCCGCCGCGTAGATCACCCAATTGCAAACGTCCGTATGAATCGGTGTGCAAATCGCCCAGTCGATGTTCTCCTCCATTGTGTAAAGCGGATGATAGGCTTTGGGTTGGATCGCCGTGGTGTCGGCCACGGATGACGGTCGAGTACCGGGGGCCTTGCCCGGCAGATTCAGCCGGCGCTGCTTTTCCCGCCAGATGTGGAGGACGCTCTGGCGATTGTTCCAGGCTTCAAGAATGAGGCGGCGACTCGGCCGAAACTCCCCGTCCGCCAGCAAACGCCGATCCCAGTGGATGACGCGAAGGGCGAGCGTCGCCTCGCTACTCGGTTCCTTCGACGTGAAAGCCATTGGACGGTCCGACGGGTGTTCCATCGCGTCCCCGGCATCTTCGGGTCGTCGCAGCGATGCTGGGGATTCGATCGCGACCACCGCAACCGCCTCCGCGTTGGGCATCCCGGCAAGGATGAGACTGACCAGCCGGGCCGCGGTTGCTGGCTCCGCCGAAGCTGTGGAAATAGCCCGCGGCAATCGCGAGAGTACTTCCATGCGGGTGTTGGGGTTGCGAAAGACGATTTGCCGCAACAAGTGGGGAGCGAAGGCCTCCTGCTGGGTGGGCGTGGGATGATCGCTGCTGACGGCAACACGTTGTCGGCTCAGCGCAAACCGTGTGCGTCCAATGACGAAGTGCTCGCCTGGTTTCACCTCGAAAGAATCCCGCTCCTCGCCATGGAAAAAGAGCGGGTTTCGGCCGCTGGGAAGCCGCCGGACATGGAGCTGGTTTCCGTCCCAGATGACTTCCGCGTGTCGGCGGGAAATATGGGGATCCCACGGGATGCTCCAGGCCCCCGTCGTTCTGCCCAAACACACAGGCGTATGGAGCGGGAGTGGCTTCCGCCAGCGATCACTGGGGTCTTCACCCTGGGCAATCAGATAGATTTCCTCACCACCCAACATCGTTCTGCTCACAGTCTGTTTCGATCAGCACTGGTATTTATTTCTCCCTAGCCCGCCTGCTTGCGTGCTCCTTACTCGTTTTGACGAGGTTCTGAAGCCCGCGTTAAAGAGCGGGTATCCTCCGTGGATTGCGGCTCTCGACCGTGCCAGGATTGCGTCTGGGCCAGCGTATCATCCGGCGGTGACCATGTGGCAGGCACAGGTCTTTCCGGACGTGGTGGCATCACAATCCCGGCAGAGAGCAAATGCCGTCGGATTTCCCGCAGCAGACGGGCTGTCAAGGTCCACAACCCCAATAGGATGACTCCCACCAATCCCGCTGAAATAACCCCATAGCGGAGAAGGGCGTGCTGAAATCCCTCCAGCGGCCGCTGAATGGCTGTGGAGTAATCTTCCTGCACCAGCACAATCCATCCCACATCGTGGACACTGCCGTCCCCACGGCCGAGCTGGACAGGGGCCACCTGTGCCAGGTACCTGCGGCGGTATTCCGTCCCCAATTCGTCCCGCGAAAGAGGATCCACAAAGTTCACAGCCGGTCCCTTTTCCAGGTCTTCAAGCTTCTCTACCGGCAGGGGCAGATCTTCGCGGCGCAACCGATATTCCTGTTTCCGAAAGCGTTCGGGCAAACGAAGTTCCCTGCGGAGAACCTCATCGAACAGCGGATGCTGGAGGATCATGCCGGTATAATCACCCGGCCGCATTTCCACCAGCACTGGAAATTGCGCGCGGGTACCTTCCAGTTCCACAAATCGGGTCACTCGCACGGTGAGCGCGACCACTCCGAGGAATTGCTGGGTGCGGTTATCAATCACGGGAGCCGCCACCGCCACAATCCACTGCTGGGTGGCGTCGCTGGGGAAGACCGCCGACAGTTGAGGCTGCGTCAGGTGCTCATCCGTTGCGGGACGCCATGTCCGCGGCATGTCCCGTTCACGACCGGTGAAGAAACTCCGCCACGCATAATTTCGGCCGATGGTGAGGGATTCAGGCACGCGGGCGGTGGAAATCCCTCTCGGATCGCAAAAGAACCAACTCGCCACCTCATCCACGCCCTCGGAATCTTCACCCGTTCCCGGCCGCATCCAGCCCGGAATCATCTGGGCGAACTCTCGCTGCAACGCCGCGCGGAGCGGATGGTTTCGGAATCGCCTTCGCAGCGGCTCTGCCTCTGTCTCGGTGAGGTTCGGTTGACTGAGTTGCTCGGCCAGGTCGCGGAAGTCGGGATCCTGAAGTGTCTGGCGAACGAGGTCCTGAAAGCGTGTGTTACCCGCGAGTTGCTCCACAGCCTCAAACCGCCGGCGGAGCTCTTTGCCTGCCAGGTCGGCGACGTACTGGGCCATCAGTTGATTGTTCTCCAGGGCTCGCCGCGTCAGCGCTTCGCGGGATTGCCTGACCGTTGTGGAAAATCCTCGCCAGGCGAACAGCGCGAATACCAACAAAAGCAAAGCGGGCCCGACAAACCCAAGCAGCATGAGCGGCCGCCGCGTTCGCTCCATGGTCCATGCATCGAGGGCCGCCAGCACGGATTGAACGTTGGGAAATCGCTCGTTGGGATCGGGTGCCAGGCACCGTTCAAGAATCTGCGCCAGTTCCCGATCCACACCGGGAATCTGTCGGTGATCCGTGGGGACTCCCGAGCGCTGAATCCACTCCCGGTAAGCCCGCAATCGTTCTTCCAGATTGGTAATCCGTTCGATGGCACGAGCGGCCTCTTCATCGCGGTGCGGCGGTTTGCCCGTCAGCATGCAATAGAGCAGCGCCCCCAGGGCATAGACGTCCCAGCGAGCATCGGGGATGGCGTTGAGGTCGGCCTGCTCCGGTGCCATGTAGAAGAGGGTTCCCAAGGCAGGTAACTGTTCATGGGAGAGCCGAGATTGTCCGAAATCGGCCAGCCGGGGTTTATCGTCCTGATCCAGCAGGACGTTCGCGGGCTTCAGATCGCAGTGCAGCACACCTTTGCCGTGGGCGTGGAGCAACCCGATGGCCACCTCCCGGAAGATGCGGACCGCCTCGGCCACCGGCAGGGGACCGTGAGCCAGCCGATCGGCCAGGGAGCCCCGCTCCATGTACTCCATGACGTAATAGGGCGGATCGGAATCCCACCCAACCCCGATAAGCTGCACGATGTACCGATCCGCGCACAGAAAGGCGAGCTTTTCCACCTCCCGAGACAGGAGCGACCAGTCCAGTCCCCCCTGGTGAGCGTAGAACTTGATGGCGACTCGCCGTCCCGTGTTGCGCTCAATCGCTACCCAGACCTCCCCATAGGCACCCGAACCGAGCAACCGTTCAAAGTCGTAACCGGGCACCTCGATTGGGGGACGTCGCCCTTCCAAACTGAGGGCCTGGGAACGTTGCCGTTCGAAATCGCCCTGGGGAATGGTCAGATCATCTGGCATTGCAAAGATTGTGCGAGGCTGTGGAGAAGGGGGCCTCATCGGTCTCCGTGCCCCGTTCTGTCCGGTTCCACACTGTCAGTATATCGTGTTTGTGGGAGGCGAAATATGGTAACATGAAATTCCGAGGTCGCTGAGTCGACTTCCCGCGCACGGAATCGGAGCGCGTGTGTGGTTTCCTGGAACGGGTACATGCAAACGCGTTTTTCTCGGATTCGTGCCGTTGCCTCTCCCTCATGGCCGGTTGCGGCGGAATCGAGGGAATTCGCTCCTAACGTGGGGTTCATGTAGGGACTTTCGGGAGGAGACGACCATGAAGGTGATCGCGTTCAATGGCAGTGCACGCAAAGATGGCAATACAAGCATTCTGGTCAACACCGTTTTGAATGTCCTCCAGAATGAAGGGATCGAAACCGAGCATGTTTCCCTGGCTGGTCGGCAGATCAGCGGATGCATTGCCTGCTACCGCTGTTTTCGGGAGCCCGGTCGATGCCACCAGAAAGACGATGGTTTTATCAACGAGGCAATCCAAAAGATTTCCCGGTCTCAGGGAGTGATCCTTGCCTCACCGGTCTACTTCGCGGACGTGACGGCCAACATGAAAGCGCTCATGGAACGAACCGGGATGGTCGCCCGGGCGGCCGGAGACATGTTCCGCCGCAAGGTGGGGGCGGCCGTGGTGGCCGTCCGACGCGGAGGCGCGGTTCACACTTTTGATTCGCTCAACCACTACTTCCTCATCGCCCAAATGATCGTCGTGGGATCCATCTACTGGAATCTGGGCCGGGGTCTTGAGCCGGGAGATGTGAACAACGATGAGGAAGGCCTGCGAACAATGCGAATCCTGGGCGAAAATATGGCGTGGGTGATCAAAAAACTCCATGGTTGAAGACAACACGATTCCCCATCTCGAAAAAGACGATTCCAAAGCAGCGCAGCCCTCGGTGACGGGCGGCGAGCCACGTGAGGTGCAGCCTACCGAATCAGCCGCCGAACCTGGTACTTCGGCCCCGCAAACACTCGAAGAAGCCCTCGCAGAATACGGCATTTCGCTTTTCCCCGAGCAGATTCGCCAGCTTGATCGGTATTTCCATCTTCGCAACGAATGGAATGCCCAGATGAATCTCACCCGGCACACGGATTACCGGAAATTTGTCGGCCGGGATATCATCGACACGCTTTCCTTCGCGAGAGTGCTCCAACCCGATGAAGTTGTTTTGGATGTGGGCACGGGGAGCGGGGTACCAGGAATTATTTTGGCGATTCTTCGTCCCGATCTGCAGATCGCCCTGTGCGAATCGGTGGGCAAGCGGGCCCGGGCCGTTGCCGATATGTGCGAAAAGCTCGAGCTGCCGCTGCCTGTTCTGCTGGGCAAGGCGGAGAATTTTCTGGCAGCAGGAGGCTGGGAGTTTCATTCGCTGGTGATAAGGGCCGTGGCCACCCTCCTCGAGCTCATGAGATGGTTCAAGCCGTACTGGCCCTGTTTCGATCGCATGCTCCTTCTCAAGGGACCGACGTGGGTGGAAGAGCGCGGTCAAGCCCGCCATTATGGGGTGATGCACGGTTACGCACTGCGCATTGTGGATCGCTACACCATCCCTGACACCGGAGCCGAGAGCGTTCTCCTGCAGGTGTGCCCCGAAGACCGGCTGGTCCCCCCGCGGGGATGCCAACTGCGGAAACTCCGCTACGAGATATTCCCGACGGGCCTGATCACGCCCGATCGGCCGGGGCCTCTGGCCCGATTCCAGAGCCCTCAAAAACAATCTGGAAAAAAAGAAAGTCCTGCACAAACTCCACAGCACGGTCAAGTGAAAACGGGGATCCGGCGTCAGGAAAAGTCATCCCAGTCCAAGAAGTCGGGGAAAGCTTCCCGGAGCACGACGGGACAAGCAGGGCAAGCTCCGGCAACCGACCCTTCTCAGAAAGCGAAAATGAAGTCCCGCAAGAGGAAAGGCGATCAGAAAGAAAAAGAGCGCGGCGAGAAATCTCCCTGACCGGCCGGGGGCGGTGTGACCCGCACCGCCCCGGCCGTCAGGCAATCAAACCCCATCGAGAAGCGCTTGTCGGAGCGGCCGACCCAGAAACCGCATCTTCCGACAAGCTCGATGCTTCACCCCAGGAGGGAGGGCTGCATCGGGCTCCCGCACACCCAACGCAATCGATGGGGTTACCGCTGGCTGTGTGATTTCTCACTCCTTCCCGTTTTCCATAAATGATTGTCGCATTCTTTCTGGTCCTCTGGACCATGCACCGCGGGTGACGTCATCCCTCCTCATGCAGGGTACTCCTGCTGCAACCACTGCCGTACAAAGCGGTAGTCATCGACGATCAACTCACCATCCCGTGTGGCTTTCCACAACCGATGGCCATTTCCGAGGAGCAGGACGCAATCCTCGGGCTGGGCCTGCGTGAGAGCCCAACCGATGGCTTCCGTTCGATCGGGAAGCAGCATCGCCCGATGGCGGTCCCGAAGATATCTAGCACCCGCTGCCAAAAGATTCGTGTGCCCTTCTCCCACGCCAGGTAGCGTGAGAACAATCAGATCGGCAAACTCTTCCAATGTCTGGCCCCAACCGGCCATATCGCCTTGACCTCGACGGGGCGGATGGGCCACGCAGATCAATCGCCCCGAAACCAGCGGACGAATGGTCGTCAGCGTCGCGCGAACCGCTTCCGCAGTCTCGGCGGCGTCGACAAACACGGAAAATGGCTGGCCTGCCAGGACCGGCTGTAATCGCCCCGGGATCTGGTCCACGCTTTCCAGCGCTTTGACGATCACCTCGAGCGGAATTTGATAAACGAGCCCCACTGCCGCAGCCGCCAAACAACTCAAAATGTGATGGCGGCCGAACATCCGCGTGCGAACAGGGAAGGTCTCACCACCCGCCATCAGGTAAAAAATCTCTTCCCCTAACTGGCGGCTGATTTCGTAGCCTTTGATCTCGGCCGGCATCTGCAAACCGACCGTCAGAGCGGGATGGGCCAAACCAGAAAGCCAACCACGACAACCGGGATCATCCGCGTTGACGACGGCCACCCCTTCCGGCTTTAACCATTCCAGCACGCGGAAATATGAATTGGGGTGACGTGCCTTTGCTTGGACGTCGGTATTGACCAGCACGGCGACATCGAGTTCCATCCCCGCCAGGTACTGTTCTCGAATCGCTTTGCCAGTTACCTCGACCACCGCATGCGTGCAGTGATTGTTCACCATCCGCGCCAGAGATAGCGCCAGTTCGTCCGCTGGTGGAGTCGTTTCCCGGGGGAATGCGGATTCCTCGCCCTCGAAGTAACCCAGCGTGGTAAGCATGCCAGTATTGAAACCGGCCTCAACGAGCACCCGGGTCAGCAGACATGCGGTGGTCGTCTTACCATAGGCGCCGGTCACGCCGATAACGTGGAGCTTTCGGGCGGGATAATCCGCCATCGCATGCGAAATGCGACCGAAAGCCTCACGAGCATTCCTCACATAGATGACCGGCACAGGGAGGCCTTCCAACGGATGATCAGCCAGCACTGCGGCACATCCCCGCGTCAGCGCCTGCTGTAATGCGGCATCGCGACGTGCTCCCGGTGGATGAAGCACCACAAACAGATCGCCCGGCCGAACGTCCCGCGGATGGCAGCGACATCGAGTGAGCGACACTTCCGTCGCGCCCACCACCTGCGCATCCGGCAGAACCTGCCGCAAAGCGATCGTTTTCCCCGTCGAGGCACACAACCGCATTCTCCGAGGCCTCCTTACCTCGGTGGCTTACCAAAGATGCTTCAGCTTTCGACATCCAGGCCAGGTGGCCTATCGGCCGCACAGCCTGACTCACGCGGCATACCGAACTCCTTTCCGTATGCCCGCGTCGTTTGCTGATGTTGCGGGATTTTCCTGATTTCGCCGATTGTGTCAAGGGCAAACTTGGCAGGGGGCACCTGTTCACCTACCGTTGCAAAAAACGCCAACAAGGGCAATCGCCGGGGATGCTTCGTGGATAGGGCCATGTGGCACGAATCAGTGCTGAGTTTTCCCCTCACAGCAATCTGATTTATTTCACCAGTTTTGCGCGAGTTGGGGGCGATTCGTGAGTCGCCCCCAAAACACGTTCACATGGACGAGACAACGTGTCGGTAGGGGCGATTCATGAATTGCCCCTACCGAGACTCGATGACCTGCCTCGGGCCTAATTTCTTCTTACACGGCGAGTTGGACAGCGGTTGAACGCGGCAAACCTGATCTCAGCGCCGGGATACCCGCCACGAACTACGTCAGCACGAATGCACTGAATCCAAGAGTTACCCGGCACTGACGGCAACGCGCAAGCGCTGGGCTTATCACTGCTGAAAACGAGTGATGGCCCCTGTGGAAAAGAGCCCCCATAATCGGCCTCCCGCCAAGCTGCCGGCAGGCGCTGCTGAATTTTGCGGAAGGTTGGACATGGGTTGTCCAGGGACTCGGTTACTGTATAGGTGAAAGGCCGAAGGAGACCTGGATCGGGCAACGGGAAGCACGTCCTGAAGCATTCTCGAAGGGGCATGCCAACTCCGTGAATGGGGCAGGTTACTGCAACGGGGCAAGGCAAAACAGAAAGGGAACCTGGGTGGGGCAACCAGGGTGAAATCACCTATCAAAGGGGTGCTGGGGCATTGGGCAATTAGCCCTCACGGCAACGACTCCCGGGATCGATTCTCGCAAAGGGGCATCGGGGCACAGAGAAGGGGCGCGGGGCACAAGGGGCAGAGGTCGGGGCACAGTTTTTCCCCAGCGAAGGGCTGCGTGCGAATCGGGGCTGATCCTCAACGGGGCAGATGGGGGCTTAAAGTGGGCTGCGGCAAAACGGTTCACCGCAGGACTTGGATCCAGGTCTCGCCGGGCTTCCCTGTCGTCCCTGTACACCTCCTTTCGAACGGCGGCGGCCCCCCTCAGAAATGAGAGGGTCCGCCGCTCATTTCTTTCGCCATCCGCGCGGTCGGTACTTTGACCTCAACTACAGCCGGGTGCGTCGAATTCCCTTCGGAGCAGTTTACGAGCTGCCTCGACAATACATTAAGGATGATCAACTGACCCGGCCTATGGTGGGGGCAATTCACAAATTGCCCGTTAATAGGTTGTGGGCTTTGATGGGGATACTTCATGAACTGCCCCTACTGGCCGCTTGGCGAGGCGTTGTGCCCAAGCATTGGCAACATCCTCGGTAGGGGCGGATCATGAATCGCCCTGCCAGTCGTCCCTTGCGACAAGCGAAATCACCATGTCGTTTGCCACACCTTTCCTGAGTATCCCGGCGGCTCCCCAGAGAGGTCTCGCACCTATTTGATTGACTGGCCACGCAGGTCGGGCGATTCTTGTGCCATAGCCCCATTTTCACCCACCCGCCATTTCGATAATGGGTGAACTTTAATTTTGTGACGCTAGCGGATTTCGCACTCCCAAACGTAGAATAAAAAGAAAGACCCAGACTGCCGCGGCCCGTTTGCTCCAGTATCCTTTGCCCAATTCGCCGAGTTCCTGTGTTTGACCGTTACATCGACCAGCATTGACCGCTAACTCGCGGCGTGGCCATTCAACCCACCCGAGGTCTGTGAGGCCGCCGGTTCACGAATATCAGGATCACATCCATGACGGAGTCCCAGGATACATTCAACACCATTGACGAGGCAATCGACGCCATCGCACAGGGCGAAGTCGTCATCGTTCTGGACGATGAGAATCGGGAAAACGAGGGCGACTTCATCTGCGCGGCGGAGAAAGTGACGCCGGAAATTGTCAATTTTATGATCACTTACGGCCGGGGGCTCCTCTGTGCGGCCATTCTGCCCGACGTGGCCGAGCGGCTGGAACTCTCTCTCATCGTGAAAGAGAACACTTCGCCGCTGGGAACGGCGTTCACGGTCCCCGTGGATCATCGATCCTGCCGCACGGGGATTACGGCAGCCGAACGGGCCAGGACCATTCGCGCTTTGATCGACCCCAGCAGTAAGCCGGGAGACTTTGCCCGACCGGGGCACGTATATCCTCTCATTGCCAAAGAGGGCGGCGTCCTCCGTCGCGCTGGCCACACCGAAGCTGCCGTTGATCTGGCCCGGCTGGCTGGGCTGGCACCCGCTGGGGTGCTCTGCGAAGTCCTCAACGACCGCGGGGATCGCGCCAGTCGCCCGGAACTTCATGAACTCGCCCGCCGCTTCCATCTCAAAATCATCACCGTGGAAGACCTCATCCGCTATCGCCGCCGCCGGGAAAAACTCGTTTACCGCATCGCCGAAGCGCAGCTCCCCACCAAGTACGGATTGGGTAAGATCATTGCCTACGGGGTGAAATACGAAAACCAGGAACCCATCGCGATTGTGTTCGGTGATCCCACCCGGGTCGCCGCGCCTCTGGTGCGGCTTCATTCCTCGTGTTTTACCGGAGATCTCATCGCCTCCCTCCGCTGTGATTGCGGCGATCAACTCCATCTGGCTCTCCAGATGATCGGCCAGGAAGGGACCGGTGTGCTGGTGTATCTCCCCCAGGAAGGTCGCGGCATTGGCCTGGTGGAAAAAATCAAGGCCTACCACCTCCAGGACGAAGGCATGGACACCGTCGAGGCCAATCTTGCCCTGGGTCATCAGGTGGACTGCCGCGATTACGGCATTGGGATTCAAATCCTCAAGGACCTCGGCCTGAGCAAGGTGCGACTTCTCACCAACAATCCCAAGAAAACAGACGCCTTCATCTACGGTGGGTTCGACCTTGAGGTGGTCGATCAAATTCCGATTGTGGGCCCCGTCAACGAATTCAACGCGAAGTACCTGGCGACCAAACGGGACAAGATGGGCCACCTTTTGCCCGACTCTTTTTGATCGGGCCCGGCCGCGGGACTCATTCGGCACAGCGTTCCTGGCGGAACCGTCTCACGGAAAGCCCCACCGGCCGGTGACGGCGATTCAGGGATCCCCTCTCCAGAACTACGGCCTTTACGTATGCTATACTTACTTGGACGCCGCACAGTTCGTGTCGGGCGGCAGGAAACTCTCTTTTCGCAGAGGGACATCTTCTCCAACACAAGTCAGGTGAAACTAATTCGGTAACGAGCTCTTCGACATTCGTATCTGTGGGAGGTCACGCAAGTATGGCCACATCGTCGGTGCTGACAACGCTGGCGACAGTTACGGCAATTTGCATCACGCTGTTTGTGGGACGTGGTCTCTTCTTACAATTCCGTCGCGGAACGCCGCATCCTAAGGTCCCCGACAGCTCCCATTTTCCCCCCACATTGCAGCGGTTACTCAGGCGACTGTCCGGTGTCCTGGGGACGCTGAAAACCCACCTCCAGGAACATCGTGGCGATCTCCAGCAAGCAATGGGAAAACTCGGCAACCTGGACACTGCCGGAGTAACCACAGAAACCGTTGTGGCAGCCCTGGTAACCCTGGCTGAGACCAATCGTCGGCTGCAAGATCGGCTGGCCCAGGCCGAATCGCAGATCGCGCAGCAGTACCAGGAAATCCAGGCCCAGTGGCAGGAAGTGCGTTCTGATCCACTCACGGGTTTACCAAATCGCCACGTTTTCGACCAGGAGTTATTCCGCTTCATACGGGAGTTTCGGGATCAGAATCGCCCTTTCGCACTGGCCATATTTGATGTCGATCACTTTAAACACATCAACGATACTTATGGGCACAAGACGGGCGATAAAGTGCTTGTCAAGGTTGCTGCGGCCCTGCGTTCAGCAGCCCCGGCACATTCTGTGCTGGCGAGGATTGGCGGAGAGGAATTCGCTCTCATCTGGCCCCACGTCCAGCTTTCCCAGACCCTGGAAGAAGCCGAGCGGGTCCGTCAGGCAGGTCGTCATGCTGGAGAGGACCGGGCCAATTGTCCGCCGGTTTCATTAAGCTGTGGTGTGGCGGTATTCCTGGAAACCGACAACGAGAACCGCGTCTTTGAACGTGCCGACGAAGCCCTGTACGCCGCCAAGCACGCAGGCCGCAACTGCACTTTTTACCATGACGGCTTGCACCCTGTCGCCTGGCAATCCCTTTTCCGCCCCTCCACGGCCAGTACTATCGCGGAAGATGCCAGCGATTCTGCAGCCTGGGACCGCGACCCGGAGGCACAGTCACTTGTACAGGTCTTGCGATCCAAACTGGCGCAACTTGGCGTGACAGTGTAAGGCCTCGCGGCCCGTCGACACCCAACGCTTCGTTACAGGAGCCGTTAACTTGCGGAGCCTCCCCCCTCCCGGCGCGTAATAAAAAAGGTTGGCATCATCCAATGCCAACCCCGGGGAGAGTCGTTCCGCTTCAAACCCAGCTTCTAAACGCCTTCCGATCACGGAACTTGCACGGATTCTTTTCCGTAGGCGCTTCCCAGGGCACCCCAGACACCGTACAGCGAGGGCCCTGTGTAGTCCTGCGGTCGGCTGGGGTTCACAAGGGGCGGAAAGCCTGGCGGCGGGGCCGTCGCAGTCCGCGTCGGATCACCCGCGTCGATCGTCTCACTGATAAACCGCACCGCGCCATCCAGGAACAGCACATTGACACCACCCGGGTGACGGCTGCTCGCGGTCACAATGCACCAATTCTCGCCGTCGTTCCCACAGCTCGGACCGTTGGGTGGCAACATGGGATAGAAGAACGTGTACGGGTTTCTTCCATCCGCCCAACGCCAGCCAATGAGCCAATCGGGCCCCTGAATATTCCCAGTAAATTGCCGATTTGGACCCACTTGCTGCAAGCACAACGAGGGCGGGGCGCTGTTATACGCGCCCACATCCCGGGCAATTGCCTCGCCCACCAAACGGCTGTTCTGCACTCCAATAAAAGAAGGGGGACCCAACGAATTCAGCTTTGACATTCCGGAGTGACGACGGGGCACCGCCCACGGCTGGGCGCACCCGGAGGAAAAGCATCACAACTTCCCGGAGTTACCAGTGGCCGTGAGCACTTTGACGTAAATAACTTTTGCGTCGCCCGGCGCATAAAAATCCTCGAGGACGGCTGCCACCCGGTAGCCGTTTTTTTCATAAAACTGTCTGGTCGGTTGATACTGCTCCCGGCCGGAGGTATCCACATAAACCCGGGTCCCCCCGGCAGCTCGAATGGCCTTTTCTGCCTCCTGAAGGAGCTGCCGTCCCAACCCCTGCCGCTGATAAGCTGGATCCACCACGATCCAGTAAAGATCCCAACTGGAAACGGTGCAGGGGATGGGCCCGAAACACACATATCCCCGGAGCTGGCCTTCCTGTTCTGCGAAGATAAATTCGTAGCCGCTGGCCGGCCCTTTCGTCATTCGCTCCGCGACCAATTCCTCGGCAACATCGACCTCGTCCGGACGGAAAAACCCGGCGGACTCCACCAGGCGCCGGACAGCCAGCCGGTCCTCCGGTCGGACCACCCTGCGAAAAGCCACACTCGCTTTCTGTTGTGACTGCGTCGTGCCACTCATGTGGGACCTGATTCCTTCCTCTAGATCAGATTGCTGTGATGATTCACTCTCCGTTTTCCGCTCGTCGGACCGGGGTTCGCGGAACCCCGCGATTGCACCAACAAACGATCGCCATCAGGCGTTCTTTTTGCAAGGGTATACCTGAGACGCAAGCCCCCGCACGCCTACGTCTATTTTCCAGCCGGGGCGTTTCCCACGCACTACTCGTCGTACAGCTCGTCGAGCTCGGTCTGGTCCACGTTGTACCGCAGCAGGACGTAGGCGACGGCTGTGGACGTCCAGAATTGTGCGTAGAGATAAGCCGAGGTCAGGTGGCGAAATACGTCGTGCCACCGAGCCAGACTGGCGTTGCTGAGAAGTTCTCCAAAGGAAACCCTCGGCAGAACGAGTTCCGCTGACCAGAGCGTCAGTCCAATACACCATTCCACAAGGAGCGCCACCACCACGGCCACCGCCGCACCAATGACGGCAGCCACCCCGGCATAGAAGAGAAAGTGGAACGGCCGCCGGAATAAATAGGAGCCCGCAGCCCCCACTGCTCCGTAGCCGTCCTGGTTGTCGATCATAATGGCCGCCAGCATCAACGGCCAGCCAAGGACGACGAGAACGACGACCAGCGTGAGGATCGCGGCCGGGATCACCGTGATAACCCAGGCCCAGCCAAGGGGCAGAACATGCGTCCCGAACCAGTCCGCCACAAGACACATGACAGCCGAGATCCAGCCGAAACCGTAAATGGCCACCCAACCGCCGAGAACACATGCCATCCCCGCGGGCCAGCGTGCGAGAGCAAAGCGAAACCATCTTCCGCGGCTGTACCCCTCTCCCCGTAAAGAAGCCAGCGTGGCAAAACGCAGGATGGCACCTCCGCACAACGCCCACACTGCGAAGACCCAAATGAGGTAGAACAGCCGCTTGATCCAGTCCACCCAGGACCTTTCTTGGGGAATGGCACGGGGCATCCCCGGCCGATCGGGAACATAGGTAATCTGAAGAAAATATGTGTAACAACTGGCAAGGTCCGCCCAAACGCCGAAAACGGGCACCAGCCGCGGTCGGCGAGCAAACTCTGCGAGCAGCGATGCGCTTTCCCGAGTCCGTGATGAAGACGACCGAGACGTTCCAACCCGGGTCTGGACGGGCTGGGCCAGGCTGAGATCGCCTCCTCCCAAGCTCAGGGGCACCCCGCGAGGAAGGGCAGGCAAAGGCTCGCGGTTGGGAAAAGCGTATTCCAGGACCTGGCGCCCGGCTTCCACCAGCAGCAAGCCCGCAATGGCAATTACCAACACCCGCGGGGTGCACGCCACAACTGCCGCGCGGACCAGGCGCAACCACGGAAAAACTTCCCACCACAGCACACGTCGAATGGCAACCTCACGCGGTTCCTCCATGATTTCTCCCTCCTCAATCGGCTGGCGCACGTCACGGCGTTCGCGGGATGTCCGCGCTCACAAGGAGAGAACTCGGTATTTTTAAGGGGTCTCAATCCTTCCAGATGTCGGCGATGCGGGCATCAACATCGGGCAGCGGCGGCAACGGGGCGCTTGGCGTGGGTTCGTACCAGAAAGTTGCGCAGCACCAGTCATCTTCCGTTTCCACCAGTCCGTTCTTCCATCCGATCTGCTGGATGGTGATGCGGCACTCCTTCTGCCACGCGATGGGGTCGGGCAAATGCCAACGGTACATGGAAACGAAGTTGTTTTGGTCAAGCGAACACCCCTGATAGAAAAACGGCACCTGCTGCACGCCCCAGGAGAGTCCCACATAGTCCTCGCTGCCCGTCCCACAAATTGTGGGAAACTCCGTGTCACCATCCATATACACCTTGATTTCGCCTTCCCCCCACCACTGGCCGGGATGCAGATTACGCACCCCTATGACCACACCGATATATCGGCCCTTGTTTTTTCGCAAGGGCAAAATCTCGAAATCCTGTTTTTGCCTGGTGGGGTTTTCACGCCGGAAAAGGACGTGGAGTCGGCCGACATCCTCGGGGTGTTTATCTCCCAGGGTGTAGTCGATCTGATAAAAGATCGGGGGCGTCCGATGGCCCTTTGTTTCGTTCGTCAGGGTGATCCGCGCACGTTTGGTGAAGGGCATCGGCAGCCAGATGTTCATCCCCGCCCGCGGCCCTACCGAATGCACGGCCGAAAAGTACGGCATCACCTTTCCGTGGGCAAAGCCGAAAAAGTCGCCCAGCGGACATTCGATACTGGGGTGTTCCTGCCCTTCCCAATATGCGCGGATAACCAGGCTCCGCAGGTTCTCCGGATTCGATTCGGTGGTCAGCCAGATATGGCGGATGGTGCCGGGCCCTTCGATGTCGCACAGTTGGAGCGTTTCCCCGGGCTTGATGGGGCGCATCGGCGAGCCCTTCCGACCCACGCCGAGGTTACTCGCAGCCTTGCCGCCTTCTCCCGGTGCCCCTGTGGGGTTCTCGAAAGAAATCGACCGCGAAACCAGGCCGGTATCCAGCAGATAGGGCTGGTGAATCACATCCGGCTGCTGGCCCCACACGGCCGCATTCCCCACCCAAAGCCCTATCGCAAGCCCGACCGCTGTGCTGAGCCAGAAAACACGTTTCATTGTGTCATCCTTTCTTCACATGAACGCTGTGATGGGACACTTTCTCCTCTCGCCTGTATGCCGCCCCATTCTGCCGAAAAACGTTGTCCCAGGCAACCGGTACGATAGAGAGCGGGGCCGAAGAAATTTGGCTCGGCACAGCCGGATGTCGCACCACTATGAGACGTTCACCCGCTACGGCAGATCCAACCGCAGTCAGGCAGGGACAATTCATGAATGGTCGCTACAACGTCGGAGGGACCTGCTTGTCAGGTCCGATCAACAGCAGTCGATGACCCATTCCCTTTCATCGGGCACGACAAGGGTGCCCCTCCGAAACACCCCTCGGTGCCCGCCTAAAGGCAATGCATGGTCTAACGTTGAAATGCGGACGTGATAAGTACGTCCGTCCGGCGCAGGCCCTTTCCGATCGCGGACCCCCTTGCACATACTAGGTCACAAGGATTGGTAGGGGCAATTCATGAATCGCCCCTACCGGGATGATCTTTGGATGTGATCAATGTGTTGGAGAGGCGATTCGCAAATTTCCCCCACCAATAACCGGCGCCGCGGCGTCCGAACAAGCCGCATTTCCTCCCCCGAAACGCCAATTCTCGCCGAATGGTCAGCTTGAAAATGGGCAACCCCCAGGCGACTGCGGCTTATCGGCCAATCCGTCCCTGAGCTACAATAAAGTTTTTGCAGCACAGGGCGCTCCCACCTCGTGGGCTACGATCCCAGGTGGTTGCCGCTTCCATGATCAACTCGCAAAAGTGCGATCACACCTCTTCCACGGCTGAAAAATCGGGAGAAAGGTGAGTTTTCATGGCGGAAAAACAACCCTTTGCGGAGTACCTCGCCCAGGGCGTCGTGGTGTTCGACGGAGCCATGGGCACGGAGATTTATCGCCATCACGTGTTCACCAATCGGTGTTTCGATGAACTCAATCTGTCCGATCCGAAGCTCATCCGCAAAATCCATCAGTCGTACTGCGAGGCGGGCGCCGAAGTCCTGACCACCAACACCTTCGGCGCGAACCGGGAGACCCTCGCCAAGTACGGCCTGGCCGAGCAGGTGCGGGCGATCAATCAGGCAGGCGCCCAAATCGCCCGGCAAGTGGCCGATGCCGCCGACCGACCGGTCTACGTCGCCGGTTCCATCGGGCCGCTCCCCACGCTTCCCCAAAACGAAGAAGTTCTGTGGCAGATGATCTGGGAGCAGGTCGATGCCCTCCTGGAAGGCGGCGTGGACTTCATCATCTTTGAAACCCAGCCCAGTCGTCAGGCACTGGAACTCTGTGCAGCAGCGATGCGGGAACGGCCGGGCGTGCCGTTCATCCTTTCAGCGGCGGTTTACGAAGACGGCGAAACCGCTTCCGGAGAGACGGTCCAGCGGTTATTCGCCCCGCTTCCTGAAGGGTATCCAGAACCGCTTGCCTGGGGTCTTAATTGCGGCAGTGGTCCCCATGGTTTGCTCGGTGCTGTGGAGCAGGCGGTCCGCATCCTTCGCAAACCGCTCGTCGTGCAGCCGAATGCCGGCATCCCCAAGGAAGTTGAGCATCGCCGCATTTATCTCTGTTCGCCCGAGTATCTGGCCGAATACGCCAAGCGATTCGTCAATCTTGGGGCGGCCGGAGTCGGCGGGTGCTGCGGCACAACACCAGACCACATTCGCGCCATCTGCGACGCCGTGAAACCTCTCGTCCGCGCCCGCGTTAAGCCGATCTTCGTCGGCCCGGCAGAGACCGTGGAACTCAAAACGCCGGTGCCTCTGGCGGAGCGGTCGCGATTCGCCTGGCGGCTGGTGCACAAACAATGGGTGACCTCTGTGGAACTGGTTCCCCCCCGTGGATACGACCTCCGCGACATCATCGAGAAAAGCAAAATGCTTCACCGGCACGGAGTGGACGCCGTCAACATTCCCGATGGTCCCCGCGCCAGCTCGCGGATTTCGCCCCTCATCACAGCGGATCGCATCCAGCGGGAGGCGATGATCGAAGTCATCCTCCATTTCTGCTGTCGGGACCGAAACCTGATCGGCATGCAAGCGGATCTCCTCGCCTGTGCCGCCTGCGATATCCGCAACATCCTGTTCATCACCGGCGATCCACCGAAGCTCGGCAATTATCCCCATGCCACGGGCGTGTTCGATACCGACTCGATCGGCATGGTGGGCGTTCAGAAGCGTCTCAATCAGGGCGTGGATCTGGGCGGCCAGCCCATCGACCCACCCACCGCCGCGGTCATCGGAGTCGGTCTGGATCCCACGGCCATTGATCAAAACCGCGAACTGGACCGCTTTCGCCGCAAAGTGGAGGCCGGGGCCGAGTTCGCCATCACTCAGCCGGTCTTCGACCCCGACGCCCTGCTGCGATTCCTGGACAAGGTCCAGCACCACGGAATTCCGATCATCGCGGGAATTTGGCCCTTGGCCAGCCTCCGCAACGCCACATTTCTGAAAAATGAAGTGCCCGGCGTGGTCATCCCCGATTGGGTGATGGAAAAGATGGCCTCCGTCACCAGCCGCGAGGATCAGCTCAAAATGGGGATTGAAATCGCTCGACAGGCCATCGAGCGGATTCGAGATCGCGTGGCCGGAGTTCAGGTGAGTGCCCCGTTCGGCAAGATTCAGGTCGCGTTGGAAGTCATCGGGGCATGAGGCATCGTCGCCATGCCGTCCCCCGTGTTCCGTCCCACGATTCTGGAAGTTCGCACCGTCACCGGAACCGGCGGAGGTCCGGAAAAGACAATTCTTCTTGGGACACGGTGGCTGAAAGCACGCGGCTGGCCCATCCACATCGTTTACCTCCATCCACCTGCCGATACCGCGTTCGAGGTCATCTGCAATCGCGCACGGGAACTCGATGTGCCCCTGATTGACTTCGAGGATCGCGGCCCACTCGATTTTCGCACCATCCGTCGGCTGTTTCGGCTTGTTCGCAAGCTGGGCCACGTGATCTGGCACGGGCACGATTACAAGGCGGATGCCCTCGGCTGGTTCCTCCACCGCGTTCATCCAATGACGCTTCTCAGCACGGTCCACGGTTGGGGTGTTTACGCCCCCCGGGTGCATTTTTACCATTTCATTCACAAACTGTGTCTCCGCGGATTCGACAGGGTGGTCTGCGTCTCGCCCTCCCTGCGGGAAGAATGCATCCGAGCCGGGATACCACCGTCCATCTGCGAGATGTTGCCCAACGGCGTGGACTGCGAAGAGTTTGCACCGCCCTCTTCACGTGAAGACGCCAAACGGCGACTCGGTCTGCCCGCATCGTGCCCGGTTGTGGGCTACGTGGGCCGGCTCTCCGCCGAGAAAGACCTGGGCACATTGCTTCGTGGATTGGCCCGGCTCATGGAAAACGGTGTGGCAGTGCATGCGCTCATCGTGGGCGATGGTCCGGTCATGGATGAGCTTCTCAACACGATCCGCCAGTTCTCTCTGGAACAGCATGTCAGCCTGGTCGGACACGCCCCGGATCCTCGACCGTACTATGCGGCTATGGACGTATTCATCCTGCCCAGCCTCCGCGAAGGATTGCCCAACGTGCTCCTCGAAGCGATGGCCATGGCCGTGCCCGTCGTGACAACCCCCGTGGGGGGAATTCCCCAACTCATCCGCGATGGCGAGACGGGAACTCTCATTCCGCCAGGGGATGACCGTGCCCTGGCCGAAGCGGTGAAGCAATTGGTGACCGATCGTTCCCGGGCAGTGGCACTTGGGGAAAACGCCCGCCAGCATGTGAAAACGCACTACGGTTTTGATCGCCGGATGGAACGGCTGGAGCAGATTCTGGAGGGTCTTTTCAACCGCCCGGCTTTTCCTGTTCGCCCTGGCGTGTGATGTTTTCCCAGATCGAACGCAGTTCGTGAATTTCCAGAGATTCAATCACCGCGTCGCCACCCCGTGCCGTGATCGTGAACTGCCCCGGCTTCGGACCAAATGGCCAGCAGAACGACATCACGTAACTGCCGTCCAAAGCAAAAATTTCCAGCGACGTGCGATCCACGAGCAATCGCAGGTGGAGAGGACGATCCCTCGGCAAATCGGTGATCCGTCGGTCCAGGCATTCCAGCTCTCCCCGAACCGGGGACCATGACAGCCTGACACCTTTCACCTCCAAAATGATTTGCTCTGCCGACCGATTCTGCACAGCAAGGCGGATATCCAGAAGATCGCCCACCGGCCAGGATTGCGATGGGCTGTCATTTCCCAGAGCAACTCCCTGGAATCGTGCCGATTTCGCGCGGAGTGATTCAAGTTCCTGGATGGGACGGGCGAAAAGTCTTAATCCTTCCGGCGTGCGGCGGAGCGTCAACTCCCGGGGCACCGTCATCTGCTGGTTGAAAGGCATTCCCGGATACGCGGAACCATCGGAATTCATCCATCCGATGAAAACCCGCCGGCCACCCGGTGCGTTGTTCCATGTCTGTCCCGCATAACAATTTTTTCCCCATTCGCTCCGCAGCACGTCACTTTCCGCGGTGAAGCGACGCCCATCAAATCGGCCGATCAAATGGTTGCCGGAGGCCGTCCACAGGATCCAGTGGACTTCGTTTGGCTCTCCCTCCACCGCGAGCGGGAATAGTTCGGGACACTCATGGGCCGTGGGAAACGCCGCTTCGCTCTCCAGGGTCCACTCTTTCAGGTTAGGAGAAGAAAAGATCGAGAACGCGTCCCGCCGAACGTAGAGCACCATGATCCAGCGCCGACTTGCCTCATGCCAGAAGACCTTTGGATCGCGATTCTCATCGGCAATGAAATCCACCACGGGATTACCAGGGTATTTGCTCCAGGTGCGACCGTGATCCAGCGAGTAGGCAATGCACTGAGTGAACGGGCAGGGTTGGTAGGAGTGGCCACCGGCGGCGGTGTAAAACGCACACAAGGGCGGCTGGTCAGGCCGACCGAGTCCCGAGGTATTGGAAAGGTCGACCACCGCTGACCCTGAAAAGATCGTGCCCCGCTCGTCAGGAAGGATGGCGTCACCGATCTCTTCCCAGTGGACCAGATCCCGGCTCACCGCGTGGCCCCAGGTCATGTTTCCCCACTGAATCCCGAAGGGATTGTGCTGGAAAAACAGGTGATATTCCCCATCGTAGTACACCAGGCCATTGGGATCGTTGGTCCAACCCACCCGCGGTGAGAAATGGAACTGCGGCCGATACGCTTCCCGATAGAGGTTCTCCGGCCAAATGGGTGCGTCGCTCTGCCGAAGGCGTTTTTCCACCAGAACGCGGGCAGAGCGGGGACGGATTTCCCAGCGGACCGTCTGGCCGCGATAATCACGCAGATCAATCGCCGCCCAAAATCTCACATCCGAATCGTCTGCGGCAATTTGAATGTCGAAATAGCGGAGGACCCGATCGCCCAAGAGAATGCGACAATGCGTCCGCGGTCCTTCCCCGGCCACCGGAAGTAGCAGGTACCGTGATTGAACTGTTGTTTCCAGGGGCTTGAGCTGCTCCAGCGGATTGCGATCGGTTTGAAAAATGTAATCCACATTGATGTGCCCCCAACCGCCGGTGCGGCGATCGACGATCCGCAGGACAGCGGTGCGGCCTTCAAACTCATGGACGTCCCAGACGGCCCAATCCAGCTCCTCCGAGCCGCCGGGTGCGGTGTTCGGACCGGTTGCCCGACGAACACTTTTCCCATCCACGAGAAGCTCCATATAGGTTTCTTCCGGATAGCCCCCTCCACCGATGAGGAAGGCGAGATAGCGCCGTTCGATTGTGAAGGGAGGGCTCGTCAGCATCCCCACCGTACTGTCCCCACCGTAATACGAATTGACCAGCCGACGGCCGTGATAGCCGGTCACTTCCATTTGCCGCGGGAGCGTGCCGGGGGCGGGGCCAGGACCAAACGCTTCCCCCTCGGCCACCCAGGGCGCGTATGAATCACGCTCAAAATCGTCCACGAGAATATCCGGACGAACGGGGCGTTCTCCGTTTTCACTGGCGGCCGAAATCCCAGCTACCACCCACCCCCCTGCTAACAGCACGATGACCGCGATTGGATTCATGGCGGATTTCTCCCTTCAGGAGCACGACCTGGTGGACCCCGCGGCCGCAGAAGCGGAATCCGTTCCCAAAAGCCGACGCTCGATTTCTTCCAGCGGGATTCCTTTTGTTTCGGGCATGACGAAGATCACCCACAGAAGTTGCAGGACCATCATCGCCGCATAAAACGCGAAGGCATGTCCACCGGACGCCGCAGCAATCACCGGAAAGGTCCAGGAGATCAACGCGCACATGAACCAGTGCGTGAAACTTCCCAGGGCCTGTCCCTTGGCGCGGATGGTGTTGGGAAAGATTTCACTGATAAACACCCAGATCACTGCCCCCTGACCAAAGGCGTGGGAGGCGATAAACACCACGAGACTGGCCAGCACAATGATGTTGCCCAGCCGATCGAAGTGCGTGCCATAGATGTAGAAGGCCGCCGCCGTGGTCGCCAGACTGACAATGTAGCCGATGGATCCCACCAGCATGAGGAATTTTCTGCCGAAATAGTCAATGACGCTCATGGCCAGCAGCGTGAAGATGAGATTCGTCCCGCCAACCACCACGGCCTGGAGAAACGCCGCATCCTTCTCGGCCCCTGCCATCTCGAAAATTCGTGGGGCGTAGTAGAGCACGGCATTAATCCCGGAAAGCTGATTGAAGGCGGCAATGGCAATGGCCAGAAGCACCGGGCGAAGATAGCGACGACAAAAGAGCGGTTCATCGAGGGACGTGTCATGGAGCGAAGCTTGCACCTCCCGCACAAGTTCCTCGGCCTCTTCGCGGGAAGCACCGAGCCTTTCAAAGACCGCGCGAGCCTGCTCGCAGCGTCCCCGGGCCACCGACCAGCGCGGACTCTGGGGCGTGAAGTAGAGAAGCAGCCAGAACAATCCGGCCGGAAACGCCTCCACACCGAGCATCCACCGCCATTCCACATCCCCCAAGTTAAGCAGCGCGATACAGTAATTTGAAAAGAACGCCAGCAGAATGCCGAACACAATATTGAACTGCACGACCGCCACCAACCGGCCCCGCCATCTGGGCGGCGAGATTTCGGCAATGTACATCGGCGCCACAACCGACGACCCCCCGACCCCCAGCCCGCCAATAAACCGGAAAAACACAAGAGAATACCAATCCCACGCCAGGGCACTTCCGACCGCCGAAACAAAATAGAGGACGGCGACGAGGATAAGCGTTTCCCGCCGCCCCCAGCGATCGGCCGGGTACCCCGCCACCAGCGAGCCGATGACCGTCCCGATCAGTGCGCTCGCCACCGTGAATCCGTGCCAGAAACCCGACAAATGGAAAAGATTCTGAAGCGCCTTCTCCGTCCCCGAAATGACGGCCGTATCGAAGCCAAAAAGCAAACCACCCAGCGACGCAATGGCAACACACAGGACAAGATAACCGTTGATCTTCATCGCGGCGCTCCCAGAGCTGCAAGTTCCGAGCACTACCTGGATTCGTTCACGCCCACACAACCGGCGTGTGCGTTATGGATGTTTTCCCGATGGCCGACGTCTCCGAGTTCGTCCACGAGACATCTGGCGACACCCGCCCCCTTTTTTTCAACTTCCGAACCCACGGCACCGGCCTCCGATCTTCCCACAAGACGCAAGCGAAATATTCCTATGCATAACACCTGAGGCGCAGCCATGCAATGAGGTGGGCGTAGGATGCATCCCCAGTTTTCGTTTGGAGCTGGGACAGGCCAAAGGCTCAATGTGTTGCAGGGGCCATTCATGAATTGCCTGTAGTGTTTAACCGGCGGAGTGCGAACTCTCCATATGGAGTGCGGGGCTTTAGCCCCGCTTTCGCCGGGGGACTTCAGTCCCCGGCGAACGGGAATGGATGATCAAACATTGAACGGCGGACCTGACAAGCAGGTCCCTCCGACAGGGGTTGGTCGGAATGCGAACGTCACAAGCACGTCCCTTCGGACTGTTTTCGGAGGGGCACGCTCGTCGTGCCCGGTGAAAGAAAATGGATTGTCCAACAATCCAGGTAGACTGTCCCCATTGCGGTCAAGCGCTAATAGACTTCTAATGCGTCTTCTAGGGCGTTCACAGGGCGGTTGTATTTTTCATGTCCAGCGACACATGCGCGTCATAGGTATTTCACGCCTCCGCGACGTTGCCCGGCGGTCTTCTCTGCGTCGAACTGCAAACCAGATTTCCTCTCGCAGTCAACATGACGGTCCGCGAGAGAAGCGCGAAGCGGCTGATGGGATTCATCCATCCACCTGGACAGGGCTCGTCACCAGATCATGAATCGCCTCTTCATCGGCAATCACCACGGGATAGTCGGGGATGGGCAGCGAGGGGGCTCTCAACACGCGGGGATCCCCTTCACGATGGTCTACCGCAAAAACGCAGCCGCTCAAAAAATCGATCAAGACGGGGGAATTCAAGTGGGCCGTCCCGCGTATCCGAACGTCCGCACAACGTACCTGTCCCGGGCTGTGTAGTGGTTCCACGGCCCATAGAGCCCACAGCGGTGCGTCGTTTCGCAAGAAACCGGCGACCACGTATTTCTGTGCCTCCGGGGTTTTGCCCATCGGGTGATCCTCCGCGGATGTTGGCGAAGCGCTCGCCACAGTCAGCATTTCATCGAGGGCAGGCTCCCGACGCGTCTCCCCATCGAATAGAGTGCAAAGCCGTTGATAGGCATGGTAAGCAGGCTTGGGAGAATAATCTTCTCCCCGCAAAAGCCCTTTAAAATTCGTTTTCCCGCTCGGCCCCGTTCCCCAGTTGTAATTCACCAGATCGACGATGTGGAAGTAAGAGCTCAGCTCCACCCCGAGAACCCTGTCGTAAAGCATTCTCCGCAGGAGCCATTTCGCCTGACGAACTTCGGTCCATTCATACTGCGAGAGGGCGCCGGCACCCCCCGGTCGCGAAGGACACCCGTTCTCCCCCTGCCATAAGGGCACTTCTTTTCCACCCGGACTGTTCTGTCGAAGAATTGTCCGCCAGGTCGTCAGGGTTTCTCGATAACCCTCTTCCGGCACGGGGCGATAAGGATGATAGGAGATCCTGTCCACATGCTGCAGAATTCCACAGGCCAGGAGCTGGCGGAGATAATCGGTGGGCATGCCGGCGAGAGCCCCACCAATAATCACGACATCAGAAACCGTCTGCCGCAGGACCTGGCTGGTCTCCGCCACAAACCGGCAGTACAGGTCCGGGGACGGATCGCCGGGTTTCCAGAAGTTTTTGATGTTCGGCTCGTTCCAGATTTCCCAGTGTTTCACCCGATCGCCAAATCGCGCGGCGAGTGCTCCCACAAATTTCAGCCAGGCCTTCTGTGCTTCTGGCTTGTAGACAGGAATCCAACCTACCGCCGAGACGTCAGGGGCCTCTGGCAGGTAGAGCCTGTTGCCGTAGCCGAGATTGAACCACGGGCTAACACCCTCGGCACGGACCGCGTCCACAACTGCCTCCAGCCAACCAAAATCGTATTTGCCGGGGGAGGTCTCGCATCGCGCCCAGCCCGTTTGCAACCGCGCCCATTTCACCCCCAGTTCCCCCAGCGGCCGGTAGACTCGTTGCGGGTCATACATGGCCCGATCGAGCGTTTCCATCCCCACGGAGAAAGGTGACCGCGCTATCTCCCGTGAGTGGCGCCCCTTAATTCGGCCGACTACCGGACCGATGTTCCGTTCCCACCACCGCGTGGCCTCGGGGGACCCGTCGAGAAAATCCGTGGCGATTGCATCCTGACCGGGCTGGCGAGGAGTTTCGCGGATCCCGCTGCCGAGACAAACGGCGTGAATTGTAGGGGAGCCCAAGACAGTCACCCCTAGCGCCTGGGCCAGGAATGTTCGCCGATTCACCGAGTGATCAACCATGAGTCTCTCCCTTCCACAAACGGCGTATTGCAGCATGACAATTCTGTTCGGGCAAAAAAGCTCACCAACCGATGTACCAAACGTCCGCTGTGCTCCTGCTCCATCCCTCACAACTGTAACGATCACACCGAATGTGCCGAAGAATCCCCCCAGTTGGTTTTCCCCACTTTTTGGCGTCATCGACCCCTTTGCCCTGGAACTCAACGTAAAGTTTATCCGTAGTCCCGAAACCCGCGCAAAAACTCTTGGCTTTTTCTTGGGCGCCAGATGAGATCGTTGATGTTTTTTAGCAACTTGAGTGAGTTCTGCTGATATGTCTGGTGTAAGACTATTTCGGAAATGGAACAGCGGGCATCGGTGGGGGATCCTCCTGTGCCTCGTGGGAGGGGCGATCTTCACCGTGCCGGCCTGCTGGTTGGCTCATCAACATCGCCTCTATGAACGAAACGAACAAACGAAACTCGCAGCCCAGCCCGTGATTGTCAACCTCACTTCCCGGCTGGAAGCCATCGAGGAAAAATTGATGGCTCTGCGGATCCTTTGGTCGGCCAGCCAGAAAGTCGACCCCGCGGAATGGGAGGTCGCGCTCGACAATTTGAAGCTTCACAAACATCCCGAAGTGAAGGCCCTCGGCGTCGTCCAACTGTGCAAGAAGGGCGCAGTGCTGCCGTCGACTGTTGGCGACGCCTCACATTGCTGTGACCGGGAATTTGTCTATCTCTCCTTTTTCGACGTTCCGCCGAACCGTCGCCAGGAACTGAGTTCCTTCGTAAGCCGCGTGTGCTGTGCCCTGTATACACGACCCGGGGCGCGTCGCCATCTTATACCGGCCGACGAGTACCTGGCAGCGGCAGTCCGCGCGGAAAGAGTCTTTTTATCGCCGGAAGACGGGAACAGTGAGAGCTGGATAATTCTCGCCCTTGACCCACAGCCTATGCTGGCGGAGGTAGCTACTAGCTGGCAATTTGGTGGCGCTTTGATCCTTCAATACGGAAATCACGAGTGGCGTCACGCCACTCCGACATCTGTCGTTTCAGGCTTGGCCAGTGACCGAGAGACCAGCGGCCTCTGGGAAGAACTATCCTGGTACGGCCAGGTGTTCCGAGTCGGGTTCTACCCAGACAAGATTCGCGCGGATGCCATTCATGAGTGGCTTCCGGGAATCACGTTGATGCTGGGTTTTCTGGGAACCGGTCTGGCTGTTCTGGCGGTGACTCACTTCGAGCGGCTTCGGACCCGTTTTGCGCGTGTTCGCCAGCGGCTCGTACAGCTGCTCAATGACACGGAACGCCGGTATCAAAAGGTCTTTGAGCACGTTCACCACCCAGTTTTAATCGTCGATCGAGAGCTACGAATCCAGGAATGCAATCCTGCTGCGATAACATTTCTCGGCCAATCGCCTGTTGGCCGCTCGTTCTGTGACTTTTGTCCTCAAGGATGCACCCCGGAGCACGAGCTCTCCCTTTGCCGCTGGCTGAACCCCTCGTCCCCAGATACCGATTCCTGGCTTTTGGAGACGTGCCTCCAATCGAGCGGGGAACAAACTCGGGAAGTTCTGGGCCTCGTTTCCCGCCTGGAACTGGCGCAGGGGACGAGCTACGTGATCACCCTTATCGACATGACCGAACACAAGGCCGTCCAGCGTCAGCTCGAAGAATACGCGCGTTCCCTCCAGGCCGCCAATATCCGCCTCCGCGCCTACTCGCAGGAGATCGAGAATGCCGCCCGGGCGAAAATCACCTTACTCGCCAGCATGAGCCACGAAATCCGCACACCCCTGAGCGCGATTCTCGGCTACGCGCGCCTTCTCAGCGAGGAAATTCTCCGTCGTTTTTCGGTTCAACAGTCGGAAAACAGCGCGAGCAAGGATGCGGGTGGTACGGAAAATGTTCTGTCGAGTTCGGAGCAACCCTCTGGACAGCCCGACGCACTCATTCTGGAAGCCACCGAGGGTTTGATTCGAAACTCAGAGCACCTTCTGGAGATGATCAACACGATCCTCGACTTCTCCAAGCTGGAGTCCGGCCGAATGGAAGTGGAACGCATTCCCACCGATCCGATTGCGATCGCCCAGGACGTGGTCCACATGCTGGCCGGCAAGGCCCGGGAGAAAAACCTTCGCCTGGAGCTGGAAGTCAAGGGTGCTATCCCGCAAACAATTCAAAGCGATCCCACACGGTTGCGGCAGATTCTGGTCAACCTCACCGACAACGCGATCAAATTCACGCGTGAGGGTCGGGTGTGGATCGAAATCGAACTTGATCGAACACCTGTCGACCAACCGGTCCTGGAATTCCGCGTTTGCGATACAGGGGTGGGAATGTCGCCTGACCAAATCGGCCGACTCTTCCAACCTTTTCGGCAGGGGGAAGCCGGAACCTACCGTCAATACGGGGGCACGGGCTTGGGACTTCTCATCAGTCGGCGTTTGGCTCGCTTGCTCGGTGGGGATATCTCGGTGGAAAGCACGCCGGGCAAAGGGACGATCTTTCACGTTCGGGTGGCCACCGGGCCATTGGAAAATGTGTCGTTTGTTGAAGGCCAGGAGTTCGTCGTCACGGGGACAGCCGGTCGAAGCCAATCCATGGCTAAGGGCCAGGAAAGCTCGCTGGCCCCGCACTCACCGCGGAACTCCCAGGCCGTTTCTGGCCCTCTGAAAGGCCGTGTCCTCGTCGCGGAAGACTTTCTCGACAATCGTCGGCTTGTGCAGCGCATTCTGGAGAAGGCCGGATTGACGGTCACGACGGTGGAAAACGGCCGAGATGCCATCGCCCAGTACCGGCAGGCCCGACATCACCGCCGCCCGTTCGACCTCATTCTCATGGACGTGGAAATGCCCGAAATGGATGGAATCACCGCCGTCCGAGAACTGCGGCAGAGCGGTTGCACCGTCCCCATTCTGGCCCTTACAGCCCACAATGATCCCCGATGTGTGGAGCAGTTTCTGGAGTCGGGGTTTTCGGGCTATGTCCCCAAGCCGGTATATCAGGAGCAACTTTTGGAAGCAGTCGCCCAATTCCTTGGAAAATCCTATTCCCAATCCGGCGATTCCCCATCAAACTGGAAAGAACCGTGGGAGGTCGAAAAGACCAGTTTGGGTGACTTGCCAATTTTGACGGCTGCCTACTGAAAGTCACACAGAAAAAAATTGGGCGGAATTCGCCCGGCGGCCGAGGAACACACCTGAAACGGCAGCGAACCACTCTCGGAGCAAAAATTCGGAATTTTCGGGAATTGATAAAGGAGTAATCCTAAGCAATCGGAGTAGGGAGGTACGATGGCGCTCGTCAAACGAATCCTGGTGACAGGCGGTGCCGGTTTTCTCGGTTCGCATCTGTGCGAACGCCTGGTGGAAATGGGTCATGACGTGATCTGTCTGGATAACTTTTTCACCAGTCAGAAGTCCAATGTAGCGCATCTACTCGACAAGCCCAACTTCGAGCTCATTCGTCACGACATCACGCTGCCCATCTGGCTGGAAGTGGACGAGATTTACAATCTCGCGTGCCCGGCGGCTCCGGGGCACTATCAGTACAACCCGATCAAAACCATGAAGACCTCCTTAATGGGAGCGATCAACGTTCTGGGGATGGCTAAACGATGTCGGGCCAAGGTGCTGCAAGCCTCCACCAGCGAAGTCTATGGTGACCCGGAAGTCCATCCGCAACCCGAAACGTACCGCGGGGCGGTCAACCCGATTGGTCCTCGCGCCTGCTATGACGAAGGTAAACGGGCGGCAGAAACCCTGTTTATGGATTATCACCGCATGAACAAGGTGAACATTCGCATCGTGCGGATCTTCAACACCTATGGGCCACGGATGCACCCATACGACGGCCGGGTGGTCTCTAACTTCATTCGCCAGGCCCTCTGTGGAGAAGACATCACCGTTTACGGCGACGGTTCACAAACACGATCCTTCTGCTATCGCGACGACATGGTGGAAGGCATCATCCGGATGATGGAAAATCCCGAGGATTTCACCGGGCCCGTCAATCTCGGCAATCCGGAAGAGTTCACCATCCTGGAACTGGCCAAACTCGTCATCGAGTTGACCGGATCCAAATCCAGAATTGTCTTCCGACCATTGCCGGCCGACGATCCCGTTCGCCGTCGTCCCGATATCACCCTGGCCAAACAGAAACTCGGCTGGGAACCCAAGACTCCGCTCCGGGAAGGCCTCATGCGGACGATCGAGTGGTTTCGCTCGATCGACCTTTCGCATTATCGGCCCCCGACCCCGTGCTACGAACAGTGATCGGTCGGGGTGGAACCGGGTCCTCCAAAGTTTTCGCGTTGAAGGGGCTCACTCGGCCGCTTCAGGATTCCTCCGGTTCTCCGCCGGCCCGACAATCTGCGAGGGCACCGGTGGTGCGGTGAAAATGATTTCGCGAGGCACGCGGTAATCCGGCCAGCGGACGTTCGGTTCTCCCGTGCTGGCTTGCCGCGTCGGTGAAAGCGGTTCGGGACTTGGCCGGATCGGCCAGGGTTTCCCCTGTTCCGGTGGAAATCCCCACAATGCCGGGCTGCCTTCGGCGGTCGTTCCTCCCGCAGCGTGTGTCAACTGATCCGTGCTCGCCGCCTGGCTCTCTGTCTTTATGTTGGAAGTTTCGGGGCGCTCCCGCGAGCACCCCGCTCCAAGTGCTATCCCCGCGACGATGAGAAACAGGAAAGCGGAAAACGACGCGGTGCCGCACTTCCGCTCAACGGTGGCCAATGAATTCCGAAAGGATACTGGATATCGCAAGGTTGAATCTCCTTAAAGACACCATTGCCTTCTTGTGCCGGGAAGCCAATCGAGCAGCGTTTCGCGTTTCGGTCGAACCGATTTTGACTGGCTAGCGGCTCAGATTTCAAGCGGTGCCAAAACGCCCTATACGACGATTAATAGTCCGCATGCGGGCATTCGTTTAGCCTACAAGCAGCCAGAGCCCACCAATGCCTCCCAGGATCAGGGCTGCCATGTCGAACGTGTTCTGGGACATTTGTCGGAACACCCATCGGCCCAAGCCCACGCCGACGAGCGTCATGGGAACGGTATAGGTTGCAAAATGCATCGTCTCGGGTGTGATCATTCCTTCCAGCGCCATGGGCGCAATTTTCAAAAGATTGACCGTGAAGAAGAACATCGCCGTGGTGCCCATGAACTTGTCCTTGGGCAGATTCTGACTGAGAAGATACATCGTCATGACAGGACCGGCAGCATTTCCCACCATCGTGCTAAAGCCCGCCAGCATCCCCGTCAGCCAGACGTACCACCACTTCTGGCCATAGTGTCCGTTCGCGGAGGCCCGACGGTAAACCTCCAGAACGAACATGCCCACCACCAGCGCTCCCAGGATCGGTCGAAGCGCGTTTCCCCGCACATAATGCAAAAGCACGGCCCCAGCGATCAATCCCACGGCCACGGAGGGAAATAGTCTGATCAGCCGATCCCACGCTGTGTACCTGGCATACAGGTAGACGGCGAAGAGGTCACCGACAAGCAGAACCGGCACGAGCGCCCCCACCGAAAGAGCGGCGTCCTCGTGATAGGCCTGCGCCATCAGCACCACGGCGAGAATGGAAGCCCCCGGCACGCCTGTCTTGGAAAATCCCATGCAGACAGCCGACAGACCTCCCCACACCAGTCGCGCAACCCCCCCGGACATTCCGCGTTCCCCAGACTTGGGCTATTTTTGTGCCATGGCCTCGGCCAGAATTCGGGCTGTGCTTTCCCGCATGATCCGCGGATCGACCGGCCGCCCCTCACGGAGTGCCGCGCGAATCTCCTTTCCAGAGATTGAGACCGGCTTCTCGTTGGGATGATTCTCCATCAGATCGACCCGTCCCACTGACTCATAGTAGGCTGCAAACCCCACACACAGGGGCTTGATCTTAAGATCGCCTCGCAATCGCTTGAAGATTTCCTGGGCATCGAAATCGCCCCAGATGGGAGTTCCGTCGTGATAGGGGGCGTCCGCATGCTTCCGCCCGATGATGATGTCGGTGAATCCAAAGTTCTGCCGGTAAATCGCATGCATGACGGCCTCCTTGGGACCGGCATAGAACATCTTGATGTCCAGGCCCACCAGAATCACACGGTCGGGCACGGATTCTCCCCGCGGTCCCCAGAGAGCTGGATCACTATCTCCGTCCCCGAGAGCACGCTGCTCGATGAGTGCCTCGTAGGTCCGCATGCGAACATCGGCAGGCACGTCGTCCCCCTTGGTTTCCCCGATCAACGGATTGAGACATGCCCCGGCATTGTAACCCTGACGAAGCAGCGTCTCCAAACCATAAACGAGGGCATACTCATGGGCGCGATGGAGGGGGTTACGGGTTTGAAAGGCCACCACGCGTTCCCAACCCTTCTGCCGAATCAGTTCCCGAACCTCCCTCGGACGCAGAACATACTTGCCGAATCGAGGATGCTTCGGCTGCGGCAGGACCTGGATTTTTCCGCCAATGAGGTAATCCTTGTCCCCATCCGCCTTCAACACCATATCGCCGCCGGGATGGTCGAACCGCTCGGTCAGATACACCCGCGTCAGGTACTTCCGCTTGTCCCACGGAAAGACATCGGTAAGCTCCAGCGTGGCGACAATCTCTCCTCGGGAGTTCACCAGAGCGACCTTCTCCCCCGGGCTCAACTGTTTGGCCAGCTCAGCCGTTACCGGGAAGGCCAGAGGAATCGTCCAGGCGTAGAGCCGCCCGTTGTACTCGATGACCTCTTCCTCCAGAACCCGATCGTAAACCTCGCGATCCATCGGCCCGGTGAGCGGACTGAGGGCACCATCCCCAAAGCGATAAACGGTGGAGAGGTCAGCATCCGACACCGGGACTTTCTTGAGCCGACTCGCTTCGGCCAGAAAATCGTCCCGCGCTTCCTCAGGAACAGTCAAATCCAGCGGTTCTGGAAGATCGCCATGGGCGGGAATCAAATCCTTTGTCATACGCTTCTGTTCCTCAAGCCAACCAAAGAGTCAATGACCAGGGCGCCGGGAAGCGCTGGTCACGGAAAATAGCCCTGTGAGCGCGTCGCAAATTCCCGTTCGCCCATTCCCCGCGGAAGCACGGAGAGAATCCCAGCGTCGAGCCGGGGCAGCCGTCCCGTTATCCGCTCAGCCGACTTGCTACAGGGGGCTCCAGGATCCCCCGAGCGGATACCTCAAACGGCGAGGGCCTCGGCCTGCTCGGGCTGGCCGGAGGGTTCGGCAGGTGCTGATTCCGGCTGGGCGATCGCCGCTTCCTCGCGCTTCCCAGGCAGTGCGGTGCCGGGATTGATCTCCTTAATTCGCACCCGCAGGTACAACTGCCGATGCCCCTTGCGACGACGATAATTCTTCCGTCGGCGGAACTTCTGAATGTAGATCTTGGGGCCGAGAAGGGTCTCCTGGACTTCCGCCACGACATACGCGGACTCGATTGTCGGCCGACCAAGGAGGAACGTCGAACCATCCCGAATGGCCAGCACCCGATCGAAGCGGATTTCTTTGGGAGCGAACGCGGCGCCATCTTCGGACTTTTCAGTGCTGAGGCGGTAATCGACGTCGAGCACCTGGCCAACCTCTACCTTGTACTGGCGTCCGCCGTCCTGAATGATCGCATACATCTCGCACAACCTCGCTGTCGTTGGGGTATCTCCTGACCTAACCAGGGTCCGCAGCCATACGCAAATTCCGGCTAAGCGAGCCGAACCGCCTGTCCTCGCCGCCCGAATTGACAGTCCCTTCCCGGGAATTACCCTCCCCCTTTTCCCGGCAGGGGGTTTGCAGCAGGTAAACCCTCATTAAACCCGCTGCGGCTCTGCTCATCAAGGGACGCTCATCCTGCCTGGACTATCCCCCCACGTCTGTAAAAGCTGTGAGATGCCGGGGCAATTCGTAAATTGCCGCGACCGTTTAAACGGGCAACTGGACCCAACAGTTTCGGCCCGGCCGAATCGCCAGCCAACTCCTGTCCGCCGGTGCCTCAGCCACTCACCCTTCTTCGGAGGGGCTGCGGTTCAATGAACCACTCGTCGAGGTAATGCCGAAATGTCAAATAGGGGTGGTAGAGTAACATCCACGGACCGGAGAACCGCATCACCTGCCGCACCAATTCCCGCATGTCCGGCTTGTAGCAGTGCACGGGGCACCGGACACAAGTGGTCTTATTCTCCCCGAAGGGGCACCGGTCAAGGCGGCACATGGCGTAGGTGAGGAGCTCCTGGCACTCCGGGCACAGCGCCTTCTGGCCGTGCCTCTTGCGGCAGAAAATGCGGATCATCGCCTCGATCGTGCGGCGTTCTCGCTGGATTCGGCGCGATTTTCCAGAAGCCGTTTTGACAGCTCCGTTTCCCATATTAGGGACCTCGCACTGCAAATCGTTCACAGGGTGCGAATTGCCTGGGCTGGCCCAATCACCGATGCCGTGATGACTCGTCCACGGTTCGCAGCAGCCAGCAGCAGCGCGTGCGGCCGACGCACCAATTGTAACAGTTGAATCTAGTATAAATGTACGATTATGCATTTTCAAGGGTTTTCGGTTACTTTTGCTCTTTCAAGCGTTTAAAATAGTAGGGGTGAAGGCGACGCGCCTCGGGCTGGACCGGCTCGGCGTACCTCGGGCAGGGGTGTATTTTCGGCATCAGTCCGGAACGCAACCCGCCCTGGCTGGGCCAGCTCCACATCGGCGTCGTTCCGAGACGCAACAACCGCGTGATAAGTCATCAGTCGTTCCTGACATTCCGAGCGATCCGGTCGATTCAGATATTCCGGAAAACACGGGGAACATCAAAGAGTCAAATCAATCAACGTTAACATACCCAACGGCTGACTCGCTCCGGCAAGACGCTCCAGCCAGACCGTGAGACCGTTTGGTAGAAACCGCCACCGGACAGCGGACGCGGTGATAGGGTACGAAGGGGCAGGAAAATTCAAGGCTTTGACGTGGGGCGGCGTCCCGCCTTGGAATGAATTGACCGGACTGGGGATGGGGCTCCGGCGAAATCAGTTCAGTTCGTGAAAGGGTCACTCCCACTTGAATCGCGAATACATTTCCCACCTGCGGAAAAGACAACAGCGGCTGAGGTTGGTTCACCAGGAAGGCGTCTGCTCGCCGGGCAACCGGTCGGCATCATCCTTTTGGGGGGAGCATGAAGTATGACACCGAAACTTTTGCCTGCCTCCAAGCATCCGCGGCGCGGTTGGGTCGTGAAAGGTCCCCTTGTTGTGCTCGGCCTCATGATGATTGGGGTTCCCCTTGTGTGGTCTTTTCTCCCTCGCACGCTCTGGCAGGGGAACCATGACAAACCGTTGACCGCCAAAGTCATCCGAGGCGACTTCATCAACGAGATCACTGAGCGCGGGGACGTGGAAAGCGCCAGCAACGTCGAAATCCGCTGCGAGGTGGAAAGCCAGGGCAGCGGCGTGATGATCATCCGCATCGTACCCGAGGGAACCTATGTTCAGCCCGGTGATTTTCTCGTGGAGCTCGACTCCTCGGCCCTTCGCGATCAGTATGTTCAGCAACAGATCAAGGTGGCCAATGAGCAGGCCTTGCTGATTCAGGCGCAGCGGGCACTTGATACGGCGCTGATTGCCAAGCAGGAGTATCTTGAAGGCCAGTATCGGGAGCAGCTGCTCGAGATCCAAATTCAGAACTTTATTGCGGAGGAAAACCGACGCCGAGCGGAAGACTACCTTAAATACAGCCAGAGCCTTGCCCAGAAAGGCTATATCACCCAGGCACAGTTGGAGGCCGACCAATTCGCCCTGAACAAGGCCATTAAAGAACTGGAATCCGCTCGCACCAAGCTCGATGTCCTCGAGCGGTTCACCAAAGTGAAGATGCTCAAGCAACTGGATGCCGACATCGAAACAGCCCGGGCCAAACTCGAGGCCCAGCAGCATTCCTATGAACTTCAGGTCCAGGAACTCAAGCGGATTGATGAACAGATTAAGAAGTGCGTCATCACGGCTCCCGCGGCGGGACAGGTGGTCTACGCCAACCAAGTCGGTGTCCGAGGACAGACAGACATCATCATCCAGGAAGGTGTCCGCGTCCGTCAGTATCAGACCATCATCCGACTCCCTGACCCCAAACGGATGCAGGTCAGGACCAAGGTGAACGAATCGAAGATCGGTCTCGTGCGGGAAGGCCTGCCGGCCAAGATCCGCGTGGACGCGCTGACTGGTGTGGAATTTGACGGCGAGGTCACCGACGTGGGCGAATACCCGCTGCCCACCTCGTTTTTCAACTCCAACGTCAAAGATTATCAGGTCGTTGTGAAAATCAACAATCCCTCGGAAAACCTTCGAGGCGGTCTGACGGCTCAGGTGACTATCCTTGCCCAGCGCGAGCCCAACGTCCTTCAGGTTCCCGTCCAGTCGGTGTTTGAAGTGGCGGGCGATTTCTACTGCATCACTGTCAATCCCGACGGAAGCCTCCAGCCGGTCAAGGTGGAGATCGGCCCCAGTAACGAAAAATTCGTGGTCATTCGTAAGGGACTCAGCGAGAACCAGGAAGTCGTCCTCAATGCGGCGGCCTATCGGGAAAAAGTAGGACTGGCTGAAAAGAATCAGCCCATGGTCGCCAGTTGGAGCCGGTCCCAGGGCGAACAGGCCAACGCCGCACAGGAAGCGGCAGCCAAAGAGGCGGAGGCGAGAAAGGCAAGATTCGCGGGAAGTGCGGCAGCCGAGAACCAGGGTAATGGTGCTTCCGGTGGTCCTGGCGAAGCCTCCCCCGCAACGACCCCGGGACGACCTCCGTTCGGTGGCGAACCGGGTGGACCAGGCGGTGAGGGGCCCGGTGGGATGCGGCCGCCGGGCGGCTTCAACCCCGCCATGATCGTGGACCGTATCTTTGAACGAATGGACGCCAACAAAGACGGCAAGCTCGATCCCAGCGAAATCCCGGAGGATCGCCGGGCGGAATTCATGCAGTCTGACAGCAACGGCGATGGGGCGATCGACAAACAGGAATTGCTGGCGGGATTTGAGAAAATGCGGGCGGCCGGTGGTTTCCCAGGGGGATTCGGTCGCCGGGGCGGACCCGACGGCCGACCACCACGGCCTGGCAATGGGGAATCACAATGAAGATCGGCGTCTCGGTCCAGAACGTGACCAAAGATTACTACATGGGCAGTGAGGTCGTTCACGCCCTTCGCGGCGTCTCCTTCGACGTGCCCGAGGGAGACTACGTGGCGATCATGGGAGCATCCGGCTCCGGCAAGAGCACACTCCTCAACCTCCTGGGTTGCCTCGACCATCCGACTTCCGGCAAGATCCTGCTGGATGGTGAAAACGTGGCCGAAGCCAGCGACGATCGCCTCGCGGAACTTCGCGCCTCAAAAATCGGCTTTGTCTTTCAGTCCTTCAATCTCATTCCCCAGCTTACCGTGCTGGAGAATATCGAGGTGCCGCTCTATTATCAGCGGCGGCTTTCGCCGAAAGAGCGGGCCCGCTGTAAAGAACTCGCCGCCATGGTGGGGCTCGGAGAACGCCTCAATCACCGGCCCACACAACTTTCCGGTGGTCAGCAACAGCGGGTGGCCATCGCGCGGGCACTGGTCAATGATCCCATTTTCATCCTGGCGGATGAACCGACTGGGAATCTCGATTCCGTGACGACCGAAGAGATCATGAATCTCTTCGAGGAACTCAACCGTCAGGGGAAAACCATCATCCTGGTGACGCACGAACCGGATGTAGGCAGCCGGGCCAGACGGATCATTCGACTTCGGGACGGAAGAATCGAATCCATCACCGGGAATACTCCAAGAACCGCGGCCCATGCGGAAGCCGCTGTCAATTAAGGCGAGAGTACTGGCCTCAACATATTCCATAGATGACACCGAAATCAGCCGCGACTAACAATGCTGGTTCTGTGGATCCGCACATTCCAACTGGGCGTTAAGAGCCTGATGCTCCACCCCCTGCGGTCCTTGCTGACCGTGCTGGGGATTTTCATCGGCGTGGCCAGCGTGATCTGGCTGCTGGCGATCGGGGAAGGCATCAGCCGCAAAGCTCAGGAACAGATCGAAAGCCTGGGGGCAACCAACATCATCATTCGGTCCATCAAGCCCCCGTCCGAGCAAATCCAAAGCTCGGGCTTGCTCCTCCAATATGGGATCACGCGGGCGGATTATGAACGCCTTGTCACGACGATTCCCACCATCACGCGAGCGGTGCGAATTCGGGAACTGCGGCAGCGCTTCAGTTACGATGGTCGAATGGTAGACGGACGACTGGTTGGCTGCACGCCCGAGTATAAGGACATTGTCCGCCTGGAAATCGACCGTGGCCGTTTCATTGAGGAAACCGACCTGGAAGACCTCAAAAACTATTGTGTTTTGGCGGCCGGCACGGCGGAACGCCTGTTTCCCTTCGAGGACCCCGTCGGAAAGGTGATCCGCATTGAAGAACAATATTATGTGGTGGTCGGGGTATGCAAACCCAAAATGCCCTCTGCCGGGATCGGCGGTTCATTTGCCGCGCAGGATTTTTCCAGCGACGTGTATATTCCCATCACGACGCTCTGGTGGCGCATCGGGGACGTCATTTTCACGCGGCGGGCAGGCTCCATGGAAGCGGAACAGGTCGAGTTAAGCCAGATCACCCTTCAGGTGGATAAGACGGAGAACGTCATTTCCACGGCCGACGTCGTGAAGGCCACCCTCGCCCGCTACCACCCCACAGAAGATTACGGCGTCACCGTGCCGCTAGAACTTCTCGAACAGGCCCGCATCACGCGGATGATGTTCATGATCTTCATGGGCCTTATTGCGGGCATTTCTCTGGTGGTTGGTGGCATTGGAATCATGAACATCATGCTGGCCACGGTCACCGAGCGGACCCGGGAAATCGGTATCCGGCGTGCCCTGGGGGCCAAGCGGCGGGACATCATCCGGCAATTCCTTGTGGAAACGGTCGTGCTCTCGACGCTCGGCGGAATCACGGGCATCCTCGTCGGTTTCACCTGCCCACTGCTCAGCGAGGCTATTATGAAGCTGATCGAGATTCTGATGCCACGGGTGTACGGCTCGCTTCCGGAGATCGTGCGGACCATGCGGCCGGTGATCGTTCCCAGCTCCGTCCCCCTGGCCTTCGGAATTGCGGTGGCGGTGGGGATTATTTTCGGCCTCTATCCTGCCCGACGGGCCGCCAATATGGACCCGATCGAGGCCCTCCGACATGAATGATCGGGCCGCAGTTTCTCTACCGGAATTTCCAGCCCAAAATCAGGGCTCGTCGAACCTTTTTCCCTGGCCAACAATAACAAAAGGGAGCAATGTGACTGCTCCCGCGATCAATCCCTACTGAAGAGGGAGTGATCACGGTGGCGCCGTTCTCCTCTATTGATGGTGCTGATTTTGAACATGAGTGGGAAAAGCAATGAGTGTCATTGACGGTCAAAAGCCCATTTTTCGCAGTGAGCAGCCGGTGATTCGGCGGCGAACCCGGATCGGCTTCCGGCCGACCGACGATTACAAGGTCATTCAGGCCCAGGCAGTGCTCAGTCTGGTGCTGGGTGTGCTCTCGATCTTTTGCTTCTTCACAGTTTATTTGTTCTGGATTCCCCTGGGTGGCTTGATTTTTGGCTGGATCGCCCGAAAGGAAATCGCCAAATCTCCCAAGGAACGACTCGGTCTGGGAATGGCCCAGACGGGCATGGTCCTTTCGCTGGTTTTCGGTGTGCTGGGCTGCGGCTGGGTGATGTATACCTATCTGGCAGAGGCCCCCCCTGGATACAAATTGATCACCTTTGCCGAACTCCAACCCGATCCCAGCGAGCCCAAACTCATTCCCCAGTTCGCGCGGGATCTGGAGGAGAAAAAAGTCTTTGTGTGGGGCTACATGGTGCCGGGTGAAAAACAATACGGCATCACGGACTTCGTCCTCGTGGAACAGCTTTCGCACTGTCAGTTTTGCCAGTCCCAGCTTCGTCCCACCCAGATGATTGAAGTTCATTTCAAAAATGGTCTCTCGGTGGACTATTCCACCAAGAGAATCGGTGTGGGCGGGGTGTTCACCTCGAATCCGGACGTTCTCAAGCAGCAGTTCGGCGGGATCGTGTATCGAATCGAAGCCGATACCGTTCGCTGAGGGAAACACCGGTCAACCACTGGTGAGAGACCCGCCCGGGGGGCTAGAATACACGAAGGGTGTTCCAGCGTGCAGCCGTCGGAGTTTCTCATGCTGACGTGACGGCCTGTCATGGCGCACGGCAAATGGGCAAATCAGATCTGTTGCCCAGGACCGGGCCCCTGTGATCCGCGCAGCCGGTGTGTCACCACGGTGGCTGCGTCCATTGGCCGGGCACGTGGACGGACACGGTTCGAGCACATTACAGGGAAACAACCTGGAGGGGACTGATGCCAGTCCAGATGCAACTTGCCCGAATTGTTCTCAGCGATATCGCAGAAGAGCAAATCATCTACCTCAAAGAGGTTGACGGAGACCGGGCATTTCCCATTGTCATCGGGGTATTCGAAGCCCAGAGCATTTATCGGGCGGTGAGGAACGTCGTGCTTCCACGGCCCATGACACACGACCTGATTATCAACATCCTTCAGGAGCTTTCCATCGAGCCGCAGGACGTGCTCATCAGTGAACTTCGCGAACACACTTACTTCGCGCGACTTCGGTTTCGGCAGAACGGCTCCCTCGTGGAGGTGGATGCCCGACCCTCGGATGCCATCGCCATAGCCGTGCGATGGAAACCTCCCCTGCCGATCTACGTGGCCGAAGAGGTGCTCAGCGAGGCCCTGGATCAATGACCTCCCAGGCAGTCTTGATGGAGAGCGCCCCCGATGGCGTCCGCTTCTGAACGCTTCCGAGCAAAACTGCGAAAGATTCAGCGTGCCGCGGCAGCGGACAGCACAGTTTCCCTGGGCAGGGTGGGTTCAGTGCACAGCCATTCGTGAATCGCCCGGGCAGCTTCCCGGCCCTGGTTGATGGCGTGTACTACCAGCGAAGCTCCTTTAACCGTGTCCCCGGCCGCAAACACGCCGGGCACCGAGGTCATCCATCTCTTAACGACCACATTGCCCCGCTGGTCAAGCTGAAGGCCAAATTGCTGGACCAGCCCTTCATGCTCCACATGCAGAAAGCCCATGGCAAGAAGGACGAGGTCTGCCGGAACCGTGAAGTCTGTTCCCGGTTTTTCCCGCATTTCCCAGCCTTTTGGCCCACGAACCCATTCCACCTCGCATCCATGAAGATGCGTGACGCGACCGTCTTTAACGGAAAGGGCCTTCGTCAGTACGCTCCAGCGGCGGACACAGCCCTCTTCGTGAGAGGTGGAAGTCCGCATGATCCGGGGCCAGAGCGGCCAGGGAGTTTCCGGATTTTTACCCTCCGGGGGTTTGGGCAGAATTTCAATTTGCAGGACTGACTTGGCGCCCTGTCGGATGGCCGTGCCCACACAGTCGCTGCCGGTATCCCCACCCCCAATGACAACCACGTGCTTGTCTTTAGCGTAGATGGCATCCGGGCCGGTGGTGGGAACGGGATCACCGGCGATCCGGCGATTCTGCTGGGTTAGGTAATCCATCGCGAAATGGACCCCTTTTGCGTCCGCACCGGGAACGGTCAGGGGTCGCGGCTTGCCGGCGCCCATGGCTAGAAGGATGGCGTGAAAACTCCGCCGTAATTCGTCGGCCGTGATGTCACGCCCCACCCAGACGTTTGGCTCGAAGTGCACCCCCTCGGCGACCATCTGCTCCAGCCGCCGGTCGATGATATGCTTTTCCAGCTTAAAATCGGGAATTCCGTAGCGGAGCAGCCCACCAATGCGGTCCGACTTTTCGAAGACAATCACTTCATGCCCGAGACGGCAAAGCTGCTGGGCGGCAGCCAATCCCGCCGGGCCGGAGCCGATAATGGCCACCCGCTTGCCGGTGCGCTGCGTCGGTTTGATGGGACGCACCCATTTCTCGGCAAACGCCCGCTCGGCAATTTGATATTCAATGTGCTTGATCGTCACCGGTTGCGAGTTGATGGAGAGGGTGCAGGCCGCCTCACACGGGGCGGGACACACACGCCCGGTGATCTCGGGAAAGTTGTTTGTAGAATGCAGGTTGTCGGCCGCCTCCCGCCACTTCCCTCGATACACCAGATCATTGAACTCGGGAATCCGGTTCTTGACCGGGCAGCCCGACATGTGGCAAAACGGGATGCCACAGTCCATGCACCGTGCCGCCTGTTCGTTGAGGATGCGCTCGGCGAGCGGCAGGTCAATCTCCCGCCAATCGTGGATTCTTTCCTCCACCGGCCGGTGACCTGCATCCACTCGCGGAAATTGTAAAAACCCGGTTGGATTACCCACTGAACACCTCCTCTGTTGCCGGTGTTTGATCTGCCCGAACCTGTTCCTGCTCTCTCATTCTTTCTAGCGCCGCCCGGTATTCGATGGGCATCACCTTGACGAATTTGCCGACCGCTTCCGGCCACTGGTCCAGGAGCCGTTTGGCCTGAGCACTTCCCGTCCAAACGTAGTGTCGCTCAATGAGGTCGCGGAGCAGTTTCTGGTCCTCAGGTTGCCAAACTGACTCGAGGTCCACCATATCGAGATTACAGAGGGTATCGAACAGTTGATGCTCGTCGAGGACGTACGCGATCCCCCCGCTCATACCAGCGGCGAAGTTTCGGCCGGTCCGTCCCAGCACCACCACAATTCCGCCGGTCATGTACTCACAGCCGTGGTCACCGACGCCTTCCACCACGGCCACGGCCCCACTGTTACGGACGGCGAAACGCTCACCGGCCAGACCATTGATGAAGACCTCGCCGGACGTCGCCCCGTACAGAAGCGTGTTCCCCACGATGACGTTCTCCGTCGGATCAAAGGGGCTTCCCGGCGGGGTACGGACCACGATCCGGCCACCGGAGAGCCCCTTCCCCAGATAATCGTTGGCATCGCCGATCAGCTCCAGGGTGATGCCCGGCGCCAAAAAGGCTCCGAAACTCTGACCAGCAGAACCGCGGAATACCAGGTGAATGGTACTGTCGGGCAGTCCTGCACTGCCGTATTTCTTGGTCACATAGTAACTGATCGTGGTCCCCACCGCACGGTGGACATTCCGGATCGGCATCTCCAGAACCACGGGCTTTTTCTCTTCCAGAGCACTCTGAATCTGGGGCAAAATCTGCCGATCGAGATGATCCAGGTGTTTGTTCGTCTGCGGACGGATGCGACGCAGTGGTACATTGGGGAAGCCGGGGGGAGGTGTCAGGAGGGCGGAAAAATCCAGCCCCTTCGCCTTCCAGTGATTGACAGCCCGTTGCACTTTCAGCCGATCCACCCGCCCGACCATCTCGTCAAATCGGCGGAAGCCGAGCTTGGCCATCCAGTGCCGCACTTCCTCAGCGACGAACAAAAGATACCTGACGAGGTACTCCGCTCGACCAGCAAAACGCTCCCGCAACTCGGGCTTCTGCGTGGCAATACCCACCGGACAGGTGCCGAGATGGCATTTCCGCATCAGGATGCAGCCCAGTGAAACGAGAGCCGCCGTCCCAAAGCCAAAGCGTTCCGCTCCCAAGAGAGCCCCGATGACGACGTCGCGGCCGGTTCGCATCTGCCCGTCCACCTGAACGAGAATGCGGTCCCGCAGGCCGTTGGCTACCAGGGTCTGCTGCGTCTCTGCCAAACCGATTTCCCAGGGAATCCCCGCATGCTTGATGGAGGACCACGGGCTGGCCCCCGTACCACCGTCGTGACCGCTGATGAGCACCTCGTCGGCATTGGCCTTGGCAACACCGGCCGCCACGGTCCCCACGCCCACCTCCGCCACCAGTTTCACCGAAACCAGCGCTTCTGGATTGGCCGCCTTGAGGTCGTAAATCAACTGGGCCAGGTCTTCGATGGAGTAAATGTCATGGTGGGGCGGAGGCGAAATGAGAGACACACCGGGCGTCGAATGCCGCAACCGAGCGATTTCCTCCGTGACTTTATGTCCAGGAAGCTGTCCCCCTTCCCCCGGCTTCGCCCCCTGTGCCATTTTTATCTGGAGCATCTTGGCATTAGCCAGATACTCGATGGTCACTCCAAACCGACCGCTGGCCACCTGTTTGATGCCACAGTTCGCCGAATCCCCGTTGGGCAGTGGCCGGTAACGGATGGGGTCTTCGCCCCCCTCACCCGTGTTCGCCAGGGCCCCCAGCCGGTTCATCGCAATGGCCAGCGTTTCATGAGCCTCCTTGCTGATCGAACCATGAGACATCGCGCCGGTATAGAAGCGCTGGACAATCGAACTGGCGGGCTCCACCTCGTCGAGGGGAACCGGTTCTCCATATTCAAAGTCGAACAGCCCGCGAAGGGTGCAGAGGGCTTCGTTCTGTTTGTTCACACGATCCGCAAACTCCAGGTATTTATTCCAGTCGTTGTTAATGACGGCATGCTGGAGGAGAGTCACCGTCTCGGCATTCCACAGATGACGTTCTCCGTCCAGCCGCTCGTGATACTCGCCGCCGAAATCGAGAGGCAAAGCCCACGGTTCTCGCGGTCCAAAGCCGCTGTGGTGGCGAGCCAGAGCCTCCTCTGCAATGACTTTCAGATCCACCCCGCCGATTCGCGAGGCCGTTCCGCAAAAATATCTGTCCACCACCGAGCGGTCCAGTCCCACTGCCTCGAACTGCTGGGCAGCGTGGTAACTTCGCAGGGTGGATATCCCCATCTTGGACATCGTTTTGAGGATGCCCTTCTTCACCGCGTTGATGTACCGATCGATGGCTTCCTCAAGCGTCAGTCCGGACGGCAAGTCTTTATTACGATAGAGGTGGTAAATCGCTTCATAGGCGAGATAGGGGTTGATGGCGTTGGCCCCATATCCCAGCAGCAGGCAGAAGTGCATGACCTCGCGAGGTTCACCGCTTTCGATAATCAGGCCCGCTTCACCTCGCAATCCTCGCTGCAGCAGCCCATGGTGAACCGCCGCTGTGGCAAGGAGGCTGGGGATGGCTGCCCAGGCCCCATTCACTCCGCGATCACTGAGGATGAGCAGCGAGGCCCCCTCGTGGATGGCCTTTTCGGCCGACGCAACCAGGTTCTCCACTGCCTCCCGCAATGCGCGCTCAGGGTCATCCACGTGTGCCGGAAAGAGCATGCTCAGCGTCGCCACCTTCAGGTGCGGATGGTTCGCCTCCCTGAGCCGCCGCATGTCGTCGTTGGTCAAAATCGGATGCGGGAGCTTCAACTGGCGGCAATGTTCCGGTTGTTCATCCAGCAGGTTCCCGTGCTTGCCCGTGAACGTCATCAAAGACATAACCAATCCTTCCCGCAGCGGGTCGATGGGAGGATTGGTCACCTGTGCAAACAGTTGCTTGAAGTAGTTGAACAACAGCTTGGGCTTGTCGGAGAGCACAGGCAGCGCCGCGTCATTGCCCATCGATCCGACCGGCTCCTGGCCATCACGGGCCATCGGAGCGAGAATCATCGTCAGATCCTCACCGGTGTAGCCAAAGGCCCGCAATCGCTCAAAAAGTGTTTTCGGATCACTGTCGGTATTCGTGGAAGGCAGGAAGAGCCCCCGCAGCTCGATGCGATTCTGTTCCAGCCATCGCCGGTACGGCCGCTGGCGGCTGAGCTTCCCCTTGACTTCGTTGTCGGAGATAATCCGCTGTTCCACGGTGTCCACGAGAAACATCCTGCCGGGCTGAAGACGCCCTTTCTGGCGGATTTTTTCCGGCGGAAACTCGACCACGCCAGTCTCGCTTGCCAGGATAACGAGTCCGTCGTCGGTGACGAGGTAGCGGCAGGGGCGCAAACCGTTACGGTCGAGCGTACCCCCGACGAGTCGACCGTCCGTGAACACGATCGCCGCCGGACCGTCCCACGGTTCCATGATCGCCGCGTGATACTCGTAGAAGGCACGTTTGTCGGTGCTGATGTGATACTTCGGCCCGAAGGCTTCCGGAATCATCATCATGAGGGCGTGGGGCGCCGACCGACCACCACGCACGAGCAACTCCATGCAGTTGTCGAACGCCGCGGAGTCGCTCACCCCCGGCTCGATGATCGGGCAGATTTCCTTGATATCGTCCCCGAAAAGCGGCGATGACATCCGTTTCTCGTAAGCCGCCAAATGATTGATATTGCCCCGTAGCGTATTGATCTCCCCGTTGTGGGCAATCATGCGGAACGGCTGCGCCAGTTTCCAGCTTGGGAAGGTGTTGGTGCTGTAGCGCTGATGGACGATGGCCAGTGCGGAAACCACGCGGGGATCAGAAAGGTCCGGATAGTAGGCCGCCAGTTGCGGCGCCAGAAACATCCCCTTGTATACGATCGTGTAGCACGACATCGAGGGGATATAAAAATCGACCGCCGCATCGCCAAGCTCGCGACGAACACGATGCTCCAGCTTCTTCCGCGTGACAAACAGCCGCCGTTCGAGGTCCTCTTCGGCAAGTCCCAGGCCATCAATAAAGAACTGAAAAATCCGTGGTTCACAAGCCCGGGCAATTTCCCCAAGGCAGCTATTATCGCTAGGGACCTCCCGACGGCCGAGAAGTTTCAGGCCCGCCCGGGCGATCTCCGCCTCCAAAATCGCTTCGCAGCGGATGCGAATCTCATCCTCCCGCGGGAAGAAGGCCATCGCCACCCCATAACGCTTGGGAGGGGGGAGAGCAACATCTTCTCGAGCGAGTTCCTCTTCGAAAAATTCGTGTGGGATCTGAAACAAAATGCCTGCACCGTCGCCGGTCACTTCGTCGGCCACGGACGCCCCGCGGTGCATCAAATTAAGCAGAATCTGCTTACCGTACTCGATAATCTGATGATCCCGCCGGCCCGAAATATTCACCACAGCCCCAATACCGCAAGCGTCATGCTCATACTGAGGATCATAGAGTCCGTAAGGTTTGGGGTGCAAGCGATTGAATGACTGACTCATTGGCCTTAAATCCTGCTTCAACACTGTGCTCCGAAAGATCCCATCCCCGCATTCTACGCGGAAAGCTGCAGCTTTCCAAGTTAAACGTGGCGACTGGCCCACTTAAAGGCTTTCTCAGGCGGGAAAAGACAGCGCCGTCAGGAGGACTATCGTCCACAGCTTCCCCGGGGCGATTACCTGCGTTATGGTCTATTCTAATTGGGCTGATCTCATCGGAAGCCGAAATTCCCGCCCCGCCACGCTTATGGCGCGCCTGGCCAGAAGATAATAGAGCGTTACATAACCGCGCAGGTTCGGGAACAAATACAATCACTCCTAGATAAGTTTTGATTTTTCCGCTTTATGGCCGATCACTGCCGACTTTTGCGCCAAGACAATAAAGGTATTTTCGCCCCCGAAGGAAGATTTGTCCGTCGGACACGGCGGGCGACGCGATGGTGCGATCGTTGACTCGGTTGACGGCCAGAACCTCGTATTTTTCCCCCGCTCGCACCACCGTGCACTGACCAGCCGTATCCAAAAAGTAGATCCTGCCCTCCGCGGCAATTGGGGACGCCTTGATGTCGCGGCCGATGCGCTCGCGCCACTTCAACTCCCCCGTTTTCGCATCAAGGCATTGGACGACTCCGTTATCCGCTGCAAGGTAGAGCAGTCCCTGGTAGTACACGGGACTTGGCGAATCGGGATTGTTCCCCTCATAACGCCAGAGGATGCGATCAGCGGGCAGTTCTCCAGTACCACCGATGCGGGCGGCAAAGGTCGCCCCGCGCATGCCTATTGTCGCAAAAACAATATCTCCGGAGATCGTCGGCCCGGTGATTGTCCGGTTTCCTTTCAGGCCTGGCAAATACCACAGGCGCTGACCGGTTCGCGCATCGTAGCAGTCAAGCCACTCCGCCCCCATCACGATAATCTCCGCACGATCCCCTACCCGGCGCACAAGCGGCGTCGTGTAGGCATCGCAACTCTCCTTTTCTGCCCCGGTCATTCGCGGCGTGTACCAAACGTCCCTGCCAGATTTTAAATCGTGTGCCACAACATAACTTGGGTGCGGCTTCTCCTGCAGATCGGCAAGCGAGTCCTGCATGCAGACCGAAATGACCAAGCCATCCACAATGACCGGACTGTTCGCATGTCCCCACCAGATCGTATATCGCCCGTAATCTTTTTGCAGGTTTCTCCGCCAGAGCAATTCCCCGGCAAAGTTGAAGACGGCCAGGTCTCCGTTCCCGAAATGAGCCACTACATGCTCGCCATCCGTCACCACCGAAGGACTCGCGTTGTTATTGAGGTTATGGAACTTCTGGTAACCTCGCGGGGCATCTCTTGGCGTATCGGCGGTTCCCACCTGCCGGGTCCATACGATCCGCCCGGTTGCTTTGTCCACGCGCAGGACAAGCAGACGATCGTCAGCCTGGGTGGTGAGGAAAATCGCGTCACCCCAGATAACAGGGGTGGAATTCCCCCATTCCGGAATCTCCGTTTTCCAGATGATCCCTTCGCCCGTCTCTTCCGACCACCTCAGCGGCAGACCTGTCTCGCGACAGACACCCGTTCCTTCAGGCCCCCGCCAAGCCGGCCAGTTATCCGCCCAAAGAGAGCTGGCGAAAACAACCGGCATGAAACAGGCAAACCACGGCAACCCCCCGATTGCCGTGGGAATCAAACGCCGAAACCGGCACAACACCGGGGAAACCGAGCACCGACTTGCCATGAACCCGCTCGCTGATTGAAGGACGCCCTGGGGAATTCCGGAAGCTTCAGCACATGCCCGTGGACAACGGGTTGATAGCCTTCCATGTTAACTTCACTCGTCCTTCGCCCGCAACCAGCTTTGGATTGTGGGGGTATACGGACAGAGTTCTTCTTCCCGGAAGAAGATAGCCAGCTCGCGTGCCGCGGACTCCGGCCCGTCCGAGGCGTGGACGAGATTCATCTGCCGGGAGCAGCCGAAATCGCCGCGGATGGTGCCGGGAGTGGCGTTGAGGCCGTTGGTGGCACCCACCATGTCCCGCACCACACGAATCGCCTCCGGCCCTTCCACCACCATCGCCACCACAGGCCCGGACGTGATGAATTCCTCCAGCGACGGATACCAAGCCTTTTGGACATGCTCTGCGTAGTGCTTTCGCGCAAGCTCCTGGGTAACGCGGATCATCTTCATCGCGATGATGTTCAGGCCTTTGTCTTCAAACCGGCTGATGATCCGCCCCATCAGTCGGCGCTGCACACAGTCTGGCTTGAGCAACACAAGGGTGCGTTCCATTCCCGAGGCCTCCGTCCTTTTCTTCCGCAGAGCAATTCTTGCCGAAAAATCTTAATTCCGTTAGCCAGCGCAGAGAGAGAAAATCTTCATGCTAATGGGAAAGTCAAATCCCCTCAAGGACCAGCCGCTTTGATCCGCCCGCGGTTTTTCGAAAACCACTGAGATGGCACGGATGCAATGTGTTGTAGGGCCAATTCATGAATTGCTCCTACCAATCCTTGTGACGTCCTATGTGTAAGGGCGTTCGCGCACGGAAAGGGCCTGCTCCGGAGGGACGTGCTTGTCACGTCCGCAGTTTAATGATAGACGATGCCTTGCCTTTCGGCGGGCACGACAAGCGTGCCCCTCCGAATCATCGTTCGGAGGGACCTGCTTGTCAGGTCCGCTTTCCTATCACGGATTATCCATAGCCGTTCTGCGGGCACGACAAGCGTGCCCCTCCGAATCATTTTTCGGAGGGACCTGCTTGTCAGGTCCGCTTATCAACGTTCGATCATCCATTGACTTTCAGCGGGGGCTGAAGTCCCGCGATGAAAGCGGGGCTAAAGCCCCGCACTCCATGGAGTGCGGCGATTCATCGCCGCTTTTTGGTGAAGGCTTTAGCCTTCACAACCTTGGCGTCGATCCGGATCGAAACGGGGTAGCGGTCGGGGCGGAACCGGAGCCTCTAATCCATCCAATGGAAGGACACGTTCCAGGGCGTCCATTCATGCGTTGTCAGGTTCATCTTCCGGAGGGCCCCGCTCGTCGCGTCCGCTCGCGCACGTTCGATCATCCATTCGCTTTCACCGGGCACGACAAGCGTGCCCCTCCGAATCATTTTTCGGAGGGACCTGCTTGTCAGGTCCGCTTTCGAAAGGGAAGTGCCTGGCAGGTTCGTCTGTCCACTATTGGATAACCCATTTGCGCTTCCCACGGGCACGATAAGGGTTCACCGGTCGGGGCAATTCATGAATTGCCCCTAACGGGATCCGATCCATTTGGCCATGTTCCATGTGTTGTCGAGGCAATTCATCAATGGCCCCTTTAGCACGTTGTGCCTGTGAGTTCTCATGATTCCTGCACGGGTGGGGATGGACGGAAAGCCAGGCGGCTTGACGGCGTGGAGTGAGTAGTATATACTACACAGCATCATGAGCACATTCGGTGATTATCTTCGACAACGACGCGAAGCCCTGCGAAAAAACGATCCCGCCTACTCGATCCGGCGAGTGGCGGCACAGGTCGGCATTGAGCCGTCCTACTTGAGTAAGATCGAGCGGGGCGAACAACCGCCCCCTTCCGAGAAAACGATCGTGGCGCTGGCACGCGTCCTCGGGGAAGATCCCGATGTTTTGCTGGCGCTTGCGGGAAAGGTCTCCAGTGACCTGGCCGAGGTCATTCGCAAACGTCCGCAACTGTTTGCGGAACTGATTCGCCAACTGAAGGATTTGCCGGACCACGCTGTCTTGCGAATCGTCCGGGAGGTTCGGGATGGTCATTGGTAACGAACGTACGCTGTTACCTTGTGTCGATTCTGTATCACCCTGAGTGAGGAGAAAAGCCATGATCGAGCTGAAAGGGGACGAGCTTGTGTTTCGATTTCCAGAGGTGCATGAAAAGGCCAGGTTACGCATAAGCTTTCAGCGAACATTACGCATCCCGGACGATAACAATGATTATCCCTTGCCGCCGGGACTGGGCCGGTTCCCGCTTCGGCACGTCGATGATTTTGCGGACCGTGTGCCACGTCGCTGGCTCGAACACGGAGGGGTCATGTTTCCGATGTACCAGTCGGAAGCGATGTGGATCGATTTTGAATCGGATTGGATAAAGGGCCACTCTGCACAATATCCCTTCGCCGTGAAGGTGGCAACAGGCAAGATCAACGTGGTCACGGGGGAACCGTGGACTCGCACTCTCCACAACGACCCGCAAGACTATATGGTCATTCCCGAGCAGCCGTGGTTGGACGGTTACTGTGTTGAGAAAGGCGTCATCCGACAGTTTGTGGCCATGCCCTTGGGTGCAGGCTATTCCGCTGAGGAACAGATCACCGGCGAAGCAGAACACGGTGGAATTCAGATCATTGCTTATCCGATGAAGCGAAAGGCGTTCGAACGTTACTTCCCGCCTTCTCGCGAAGATGATAGGTGTTCGTTCCCTACGGTTGCTTTACAAGAAGAGGTCTTGTGCGGCCCTGCCATGGGCTTGGCGCCCGGTGGCCGCATGCGTCAGATGATCTATGAAGATCCCTACGAGTTGGATGATTGGGACCAGGAACACTTTAGTCGGTGTTTTGTTCACATTGCCAACTCGCTTGTCTGGCGGTCGATAACGGGAGAGGCGCCGCCGACCGTCCCTCCGACCGCAAAGGAGTACACCGACGCCGGTCTGCCTTGGTTCGATTACTATGACGAAACCCTCAATGCGGTCGAAGGTTCTTCCACCTTGCAGGGGTTGAAAAGTGTTCTGACTCTCGGCAAGGAGAAAAAGGATGTCCCTTTGCCCGAAAACTGTCCTGTCACGCCAGAGATAGTTATCAGACTGCGACGGGGATTGACAAAGGACCAGGTGCGTGAGGGAGCCTTCTAGTGCTCCGTCACAGGAAAATTTTGGGATTGTCTTGGGTGGGTGGGATGGGATAGGATGGGTGGTCGTTTCCGTTCCCTTTTGCCAAGGAGGGTTGCCATGCGAAAGAAGTATATTG
>Ga0078972_1001237_pt1 | contig 97971 bp, 92 predicted proteins | sample YelNatPaOPGAMG01_FD_67568 | JGI IMG/M metagenome (GOLD analysis project Ga0078972, IMG submission 67568) | Hot spring thermophilic microbial communities from Obsidian Pool, Yellowstone National Park, USA - OP-RAMG-01 (SPADES assembly) (version 2) | ecosystem: Environmental > Aquatic > Thermal... | reverse complement strand
CTTCAATTTTAAGTAATTTTTTTATTTCATTAAAATGTTGAGTAGCAAGTGGTTTTGTTGGAGCAAGCATCATTACTCTTTTCCCTTTTTGAAGGTATTCTGAAAAAACATAAAGAGCAATTATTGTTTTCCCAAGACCAGTAGGCAGGACAACCAAAGAGTTACCTTTTTCCAATACTGATTTTGCAATGTTTACTTGATACTCCCTCTCCTCTATCAATTCTTTCCTCAAAAGCTCAAACACTTTTTTTATTTCTCAACTTATTTCTTTAAACTTTACTGAAAAAAATAAAAACAATAAATTTAAAAAATAAAAATGCAGTGCAATCTTTGCAAAGTACTTAAAGAGAAAAAAGAAGTAGTATTTGAAAACAAATATGCAGCCTGTATACTAAACAGCCACCCTCTAACAAAAGCACACCTTATGGTTATCCCAAAGAGGCATGTTGAAAACCTTTCAGATTTAACAAAAAATGAGAGAGCAGACCTTTTAGAATTAGTTGGAAAAGCTTCTATTCTTGTTCAAAAATATAGAAAAGTTGATTATTGTTTGATTTATGTAAAAGAAGGGAGTATAAAGACAGAACCGCATTTGCATGTTCATATTCTTCCAGTTAGAGTTCCAATAAGGCATTTAATTGCAAAATTTTTGAAAGTTGCTGCAAAAAAGAAGGTAAGTCTCAAAGAGCTTTTGAAAGTAAAAGAAGAGCTTCAAGAAGTTATGAAAAATAACTTTTAAGAAGAGCTAAACCTTGTTTTATACCTGCTTTTGATTCTCCTTTCATTCTTCTATTAAATGTATATGGAATATCTTTTATCTCTAATTTATTAGCCTGCTTCAAAATTTCAAAAAGTATTTTGTAGCCTTCTGGTACAAACTTTCCATTTTTTACCACTTCCTTTACTTTTTCGTTTCCAGCAAAATAACCACTAAGTATATCTTTGCAATATTTTTTTCTTCTTATTAATAAAATGAACTTTCCAAGAGTTGTCAAGGAGATTGTTATACATTTTCTCCATAATTCCCAATTCTTTACTCTTTTTCTATACCCAACAACCAAATCATATTTTTTTAAAGCTTTTATAAAATCCTTTATTTTTTGTGGCGGATGTTGAAAATCTGCATCCATAACAAGAAAATAAGGTGTTTTTGTTTTTTTAATTCCTTCTATAACACTTATTGTTAGTCCATGAATTTTTTCTTTTTCTCTATCAATAAGTTTAACACCAAACTTTTTCACTATCTCTCTAGTTTTGTCCTTTGAGCCATCATCAACTACTATTATCTTGGATTTGTAATGTTTTTTCAAATAACTAAGTAGCTTACCGATATTTTCTTCTTCGTTTAGTGTTGGAATTATTATGGTTAAATTTTTTTCTATTTCGTTAGCAATTTCATCTTCCATTTTTTTATTTCTCTTTTATTTTTAAAATAAGGTGGAGTATTCCACCTACTTCTCACGAGCAGAGTTAAAATTATTTAATTCTAATTCAAAAAGTTTTTATGGATCTTAAAAGGCTATTTAAGGATTATTATTCTAGGCGAAAAATTTTTGTTGATAGTGTCGAAAAAAGAGAATTTGGTGTAAGTTATAGTATAGATAAAAAAATTGAGGAGAGGCATATATCATTTAGAAACTTAGATGAGCTAAATACCTTCCTTTATCAGAATACCCCATATTATATCTCTTATTCAGCGGCTTACTATAATCACCCTTCTCTACCAATGGAAAAAAAGGAATGGCTTGGTGCAGAACTTATCTTTGATTTGGATGCCAATGACCTTAATCTTGAATGCAAAAATATCCATGGTAGCGAAAACATTTGCTCGATTTGTTTTGAAGCAATAAAAGAAGAAGCTTTAAAGCTTTTAGATTTTTTGATTTATGATTTTGGTTTTAAAAAAGATCAAATTTCTGTTAATTTTAGTGGAAATAGGGGTTTTCATTTTCACATAAAAGATGAAGAAGTGCTAAAACTCTCAAATTACGCAAGAAGAGAGATTTGCGATTATCTTTCCGCAAACGGTCTGGAGTTTGAAAATTTCTTTTATGAACTTCCGGTTTCAACAAATGCAAGACAAAAAATTTTGCACGGACCAAAGCCAAGTGATTATGGGTGGCGTGGAAAGCTTGCAAATCTTCTTTTAAACTCTCTTGATTCTATTGATAAGCTAGTTGAAATTGGAATACCAAAACAAGAAGCAAAAAAACTTTTTGAAAAAAAGGAAATGGTCAAGCTTGGTATAATGCAAGGAAACTGGGATATGATAAAACTAAATAACAAGAAGAAGATTTGGAAAGAGTTTGTTGAAAAGCAGAAGATAAAGCTAAAGGAAACTGTTGATACCAATGTTACAATCGATACTTCTCGACTTATTCGGTTGCCAGATTCTATTCATGGTGGTAGTGCTTTAATAGCAAAGAGAATAGATATCTCAAAAATTCAAGATTTTTCATTAAAAGATGCAGTAATCTATTCAAAAGAAACTATAAAAATAAATGTTGATGTACCTTATGATTTTGACCTTTTCGGTTATAAATTAAGGAAAGGGAAACAGGATTTAGAAGTTGAAGTTGGAGAAGCAGCATACTTTTTTGCAAAAGGTTGGGTAAAATGAAAATTCTTGTTGTAAAGGGAGAAGCAGGTAAGGACATTTGGGAAGATGTAGAGCTTTCAAAGTTTGGAATTAAAAAGATTGTTGGAGAAAAAACAAAACAAAAAGAAGAAAAAACAGAAGCAAAGGATGAAATAAGATTAAAACTAAAAAATCTTTATCACACAAAATACTTCTTTTTTCTTTTAAAGCAAATTCCAAGGGAAAAGCCAGATATTCTTATAGTCAAGAAACCTTATCCAACAACTGTTTTACCAGCAATTCTTTACAAAATTATTTTGAGGAAGAAATTTTTAATGCATTTTGATGAATGGGAAATAAACAAACCTTTTAGGTCAAAACTTGGATTCAAAAATATAATGCTTTTTATTTTTACTTATACTTCGATAGCTTTTGCTGATGGTTTTATTATTGGAAATAAAAACTTGAAGAGGCTTATCCGCTCAAATAAACCTTTCTTTTATCTTCCAAATGGTGCAATACCTTGGATAATAAAACCCGCGAAGATAATTAAGCCGAAAAATAAGATTTATTGCCTTTACATAGGTGGAAGTTATAGGAAAGTTCAAGAACCAATGTATAGAACTTTTGCTTCTATGAAAAATGCTAAACTATTTGTTGCTGGAAAGGTTTGCAATGAGCTTGGGGAAAGAAAGAACGTTATTAAGCTTGGCGAATTTGAATTTAAAGACCTTCCAAAAATAGCTTCGAAAGTTCATGTTCTTCTTGCAACCTTTGATTATCATTGGCATTTGCAATTTACAAGCAATGTAAAAATTTTCGATTATATGTGTTTAAGGAAACCAATAATTGCAAGCGAAATTGGTGAAATACCTGAGTACTTAGATTATGGGAAAGCAGGCTATCTTATTAAACCAGGGGATATGGATCAATTAAAAAGAACATTACAAATAATAAAAAACAATTACAATGAGGCTATAGAAAAAGCAAAATACGCAAGAAAGCTTGCAGAAGAAAAATATAATAGAAGAGTACTAATCAGCAACCTTTTGAAAAAGTTAAAAAACTATTATGGTAAGGTATAGTTCTGAACAAAAGTTACGTTATAGATTGTTCCATGGTTATTGTTATCACTGTAATCTTTTGCATTTGAGTAATCTTTTTAATCCAAATCCAAATCGCAAAGTTTTTATAAAATAAAGGAGAAAAAAGATGCATGGGATTATATCAAAAAATTGCTGAGACTTTTCAAGAGGAATATAAAAATAGAAATGAGCTTTATAGGAAGAGGCTAGAAGAGTGGAGAAAACAAGGAGCTATTGTTAGAGTAGAAAAACCAACAAACATTGCTAGAGCAAGAACCCTTGGTTACAGAGCAAAACAAGGGGTAATAATAGTTAGAGTAAAAGTAAGAAAAGGTTTAAGAAAAAGACCAAAACCGGACCTTGGAAGGAAACCAAGCAAAATGGGTAGGTTCTTTTCAACAAAAAAATCTCTTCAAAGGATGGCAGAAGAAAGAGCAGCAGCGAAATATAAAAACTTTGAAGTATTAAATAGCTATTTTGTTGGTGAGGATGGTAAAAGTAAGTTTTTCGAAGTTATAATGTTAGACAGAAATTCTCCAAGTATAAAAAACGATAAAATATACTCAAAGATAATCGCTCAAAAAGGTAGAGTTTTTAAAGGTCTAACAAGTGAAGGTAAGAAAAATAGGGGGCTTAGAAGTAAGGGGAAAGGTACAGAAAAATCAAGACCAAGTATAAGAACAAATAGAAGGAGAAGGTAATGTTTTTTGATATCCTTAACTTTGAGCCTAACGATAGAGAAAGAGAAGAGATAGAAGCAATAAAAAAGTTCTGTAAAATTGAGTTTATAGATAAAACAGAATATTTTTTTGGCAACCCAAACTCTTTTGACTTTTCAAAAAGGATATTCGTAACCAATACACTAAACCTGGAGAAAAAATTTTTAATTAAATTAAAGGAGAGAGAAAAAATTTTAGTATTTCCACTTTGGCTTGTTTCTGTTGATCTAAAAAAATTTAAAAAAATTTTAAGATTTATGAAAAAAATCTCACTTAGATATTGTATACTTTCATTTCCAAGGAAAGTTGAAGAACTAAAATCTCCAAAGCAACTGTTTTATTTTTCCTCAATCTTTAACGATGAAAAAAATCAAAAACTTATGCAGAGTTTAATTGGTGAAAAAGATGAAGTTTGAAAGAAAGCGTTACATTGCTTTTATTAATTTTGGTAATCTAAGTTCTGGGCAGAATTTCTTTCTTCTTAGACAAAAGTTTTTACAACTTTTTGGAAGTTTAAGCTTAGAAGAAGCTTCTTTAGCAATGGTTGTTGAGAAACGAAACATATTCGCTGTTAGGGTAAATCTTAAATTTGAAAAACAGCTTCTTTTTGCAAGTTGCTACTTGCCACTATTTAGTATTTTTACTACTTCTTCAGTTAAAAAAGCAAAAGAGAAAATCGATTACTTTGGGAAGTGATGGGAATAATCATAGAGAGCTTTTAATGCTCTTGCTGCAGAGTTTGGTGACATATAAACTGGAATCCCATTTGCTTCTATTATTGATTTATGTAATCTTGTAAAAGCCCCGCCCATTGTTGTAACTATTATTGGTTTTTCTGCATCTTTGTACTTTGCAAGTGAACTTATTATTGAGCTATCTGCACCTGGAGTTTGGAATAAAAGAATAAGCATAAGCATGTCTACATTTTTTTCATTTAGCATTGCTTCTATAGCAACTTCAAATCTTTTTGCATCAGCGTCTCCGGCGATATCCAACGGGTTTCTAACGTTTACATAATTTGGAAGCTTTTGCTTTAACACGCTGACTGTTTCTTCACTAAGCTGTGCAAGTTCAAGAGAGTTTGAATAGATTGCATCTGTTGCAACAACTCCTGCTCCTCCACCATTGGTTACTATACCTACTCTTTTTCCTTTTGTTTTAGGTTGCGTAGAAAATATTTTTGCAAAGTCAAAAAGTTCTTCGTATCTTTCAGCGATTATGAGACCAAATTGTTTAAACAAAGCTAGATAATTTTGCGAATTGCTTGTTAATGACGCTGTATGTGAAAATGCCGCTTTTACTCCTTCTTGACTTATACCCCCTTTCATTACAACTATTGGTTTTTTAACTTCTTTTAAAACTTTTACAAACTCTTTTCCATTTTTTGCTCCTTCAATATAGAAAAGGATAACTTTCGTGGTTTTCTTTTTAAGTAAGTACCTTAATAATTCAACCTCATCTAAAACAGCACCGTTTCCGTAAGAAATAAACTTATCAATTCCAATGTTTTCATCAGAAAACAAATCAAGTGTTACGCTACCTATTGCACCACTTTGTGTTAAAAAGCTTATCTCTCCTGGTTTTGGTCTCTCGAGCTTATACTCTGGTAAGAATAGAGTGTCTACACCACTCCTAGGGTCAAAGACACCTAAGCAGTTTGGTCCAAGTAGAGCAATATCATACTTTTTTGCAATCTCTTTTATCTTTTCTTCAAGGTCATTTCTACCAACTTCCGCAAAACCACTTGTGATTAAAATTACTCCTTTTACTTTTTTCTCACCACATTCCTCAAGAACTTGTTGTACAAATTGGGCAGGAACAACTATAACAGCAAGATCAACTTTTTCTTTTATATCAAGAACGCTTTTGTAACATTTTAATCCAAGAACGTTTTCTGCGTTAGGATTTACAGGGAATATTTTTCCCTTAAAACTTTGGATAAAGTTTCTAAGGACAACATTTCCAATTTTATTTGGGTCTCTTGAAGCACCTATTATTGCAACACTTTTTGGAGAAAATAAAGATTCAATTTTCATAATCTCACTCAAGCATAATTCTTACATCAACAACTTTGTAAGAGTTTTCGTAAACCATTACAGGGTTAATATCAAGTTCTTTTATATTTTCATTTTCAACAATTTTACTTACTTTAGCCACCAACCCTGCTATCTTTTCTTTTATCCTTTCATCTTTAAAAAGTATATCCTTTGCCTTTATTTCTTCTATCATTTCTCTAGCTTCTTTTTTGTTTATAGGGCACAATCTTGATGAAATATCTTTAAAAACTTCAACATAACTTCCACCTAATCCAACAATTACAAACTTTCCAAATTGTGAATCTTCATTAGCCCCAATTATTATTTCCTTCCCTGGTTTTAACATCTCTTGAGCTATTATCTCATAAGGTTCAAACTTTTTACCAATTTTTCTAAAATAATTAAAAGCTTCTTTTATTTCTTCTTTGCTTAAGTCTACCTTTACTAACCCTAACTTCGCTTTGTGGGTTGCTTTTTCTGAATAGAGTTTTAAAACGATTTTTCTATTTTTTGCAAATTCATAAGTTTCTTCTAAAGAGTTTACAACTTTTGTTTCAGCTACTTTTATTCCATATTTTTTAAGGAGGTTAAAACCTTCAACATATTCAAGAATCATAATAAATTTTCGGGAGTTAAATTTTTATTATTTTACAGCTACTCCTTTATCCTATTTACTTTGAAGAAGGAATAAAAGTAAAGCGATAAGTATAATTAAAATAACTATTAGCCCAAGAAGTTTTAATGGAAAGCCTTCTTTTTCTTCCTTCTTTTCTTCTGTGCTTTCAGAGGCTTGCTCTCCTTTTAGTTGAGTTGCTTCTTTTTTCTCTTCAGTTTTTTTCTCCTCTACCAATCCTTCTGAAGCTTTTTTGAAACCAAGTTCCGTTAAAGCAACAGAAATATCTCCACCTTTTAAAGTGTAGCTTACAAAATTTTGCTTTACAAGTTTGTATAAATGAAGGGCAATATCTTGTTGGTTTATATTTAAAACTTTTTCAATTTCTTCAGGTTTTTTTGAGCCTTGCAAGATTTTTTGAATTATCTCAAAATCAAGCTTATCAAAATTTTCCTTAGCTTTTTGTTCAGCAAGTTCTAAAATCTTTTTCCCATCCTCTGTTATTATTATCTCACTTTCAGCAGGGTAAGTAACTTTAAAATCAATAGCACCTTTTGTTTTTAGTGCTCCAGCGATATTAGCCCCATCAAAATAACTAGCATTTATCAAACTTCCAAATTTTTCAACAGTTGTTCCAGTGGTTATTTTTGAAAGAGCAACCAATTCTTTAAAATTTAAATTCTCTATAAAATCACCATTTTTTATTTATCTAGAAAAATTTTTATTAATTACTTTTGTTTAACCTTTTTAAACTTAAATTTAAAAACAATAACTGAGAAAGTTTATTTTCTGATTAAATGAAGTTAAGATTTCTTGGAGGAGCAAGAGAGGTAGGGAGGAGCTCAGTAGTAGTAGAGAGTAGTAGAAAAATAATGCTTGATTGCGGAGTTAAGATTGATACAAAGACAGAGTACCCTTCTACATTTGAACCAGATTTGATGGTTATCTCTCATGCGCATCTTGATCATAGTGGTTTTTCTCCGTTTTATTACAAATATTCTTCTCCATTGAGTATTGGTACTTATCCAACCCTTAACCTTTCTGAGCTTCTTCTTAAAGACTTTTTGAAAGTTAACAAAAGAAAACATGAAAAAGTCCCATTTAAGGATGGGGAAATAAGAAAGTTTTCAAGAAATTTTGTAGTAGTAAATTATGACGAAGAATTTGCTTTTGGGGACTCTATAATCAAATTTTATGATGCTGGCCATATCCCTGGAAGTAGCATGATAGAGTTAAACTATAATGGAAAGAAGATTCTTTATACTGGAGATTTCAAGCTTACTCCAACATACTTACATGAAGGTGCAAGATTTCATGAAGCTGACATTTTAATAATGGAATCAACTTATGCAAATAGAGAACATCCACCAAGAAAGGAAGTAGAAAAAAAGCTTAAAGAAGAAATCCAAGAAACAATTTCAAAAGGAGGAAATGTTTTAATGCCTACTTTTGCAGTTGGTAGGGCTCAAGAAATGCTATTTGTTCTTGATTCTTTCGGATTTAATGATCTTGTTTATTTGGATGGAATGGCAAAAGATGCTACTCAGATAATTCTAAATTCAAAGAAATTTATTTCAGATCCAGATAAACTTTTAAGAATTCTGCAAAAAATAAACTTTGTTGAGGAAAGAAGAGACAGAAGAGAAGCACTAAAAAAACCAAGTATAATTCTTACAACTGCTGGTATGTTAAATGGTGGTCCAGCACTTGATTATATACCAAAACTAAATCAAAATAGCAAAATAATATTCACTGGCTACCAAGTAGAAGGAACAAATGGAAGGCAACTTCTCGAGACTGGAACTATAAACTTGGACGGAAAGAAGTTTAAGGTTCCTCAAAAAACAGTTTATCTAGACTTTTCTGCCCATGCTGGACGAAGCGAACTTTTTGAATTTGTTGAAAAAAGTAAAGCAGAAAAGATTTTTGTTATTCATGGTGATTCAAAAATAGCGATAGATTTTAAGGATGAACTTTTGATGTTAGGTTACAACGCAGTTGCTCCAGAAAAAGATAGTGTTTTTGAAATTTGAAAACTAAATAATTTTGTGGAAAAATGAAGCTTCTCGCAGTAGATAAAAAAAGTAACTATGTTAAAGTTTTAATAAATTCTCCAAATGATTTTTTTCATTTGGAACAATTTATAGAAGAAAAAGATATTGTCGCATCAAAAAGTTTTAGAAAATTCTCTTCTGAAAGCAGTTCTGAAAGAAAGGAGGTTTTTGTTCAAATAAGCGTAGAAGAAGTTTTTTATAGAGAAGAATTAAACCAACTTAGAATTTTTGGGAAGATAATTGGTGGTGGCCCAGAAGAGTATATTCAACTTGGAAAGCACCATAGTTTGGATATTTCAATTGGGGAAACTCTTGAAATAATAAAAGAGAAGCTTTATGATTTCCAAATTTACTTGCTAAAGGAATGGGAAAAAGAGACAAACAAACCAAATTTTGTAATAGTGGCAATTGACGAAGAAAAAGCAACGATAGTAGTTGTTTATCCTTATGGCATTGGAAAAGCAAAAGAGGTTAGAAGCCACTTAAGTAAAAGACTTGAAGAAAAAGATTATCTAAGTAAAGAGGAGGAGTACTTAAAAAAAATTTTAAAAGTGATAGAAGAAGCGAAGGTAAAAGTTGTTATTGTGTGTGGACCAGGTTTTGAAAAAGAAAAATTAATACCTTTAATAAAACTTAAAGTTTTTTCATTTTATGCAACTTCTTCCGAACTTTCAGCAATTTATGAAGTGATGAAAAGTGAAGAGTTTCAAAAACTTTCAAAAGAGCTTATGTTGAAGCAAGAAGAATACTACGTAGAAAGGCTTTTGGAAGAGATTTCAAAACAAGGAAAATATGCTGTTGGTTTAAAAGATGTTTCTGATTCTGTTTTTTCAAGAACTGCAAGTGTTGTTTTAGTAACAGACAAAATGCTCAGGAAAAAAGAAGTAAAAGATTTAATTGAAGAATTTAAAAGAGTTGGTGGTAGTTTAAGGATAATAGATGAAGATTCAAGTGCAGGTAATCAGCTTTCAAGTCTTGGTGGGATCGCTGCGTTAACTATTTAGCCGCAAGTTTTTCTTCTATTTCCTTCTTTGGTACCACAAGTTTTACCATTCCAGTTCCTATTGGAACTTCTTGTCCAATTATTATATTTTCAGTTACGCCAGTTAATTTATCAACTTCCCCTGTTGCTGCAGCATTCATCAAATGCTTAACTGTTTCCTCAAATGCAGCTCTTGCTAGAACACTTGGTTTTTCTGCGACAAGTCCTTGTCTTCCAATTGGTTTTATTATACCTTCTCTTGTCATTGCATCTGCAAGAAGCATTATATGCCTTATATCAACATCAAGCTTGTTTGATTTTAGTATAGAATAAAGTTCTCTTACAATTGCATTTCTTGCAGCTTCTATTCCAAGGACTTCTGCAATTTCATGAAGGTGTGTTGTAAATATTTTGCTTGTATTAACACCCTCTACCTTCATCACTTCTTTAAGATTGCTTCCACTTGTTCTAATAAAGTATTCATCACCTTCCTTTAATACTAAAGCTCTTTCAATTCCTTTTATCCCTTTGATTATTAATTCTTTTAGCGAAACAGTAGCTTTTCTTACATTTGTATAAGAATTTGTGTTAATACTAATTTTTACTTTGTTATCTTTTACATTTATTCTTCCAAGCTTTTCAGCTTTTATCTTTTCTATTGCTTCTGAAAGTTTTACTCCTTTGTTCTTTAACTTGCTATCATTGAAAACTATTGTTATACTCATGTTGTCAAAATCTTCTTCAACTTTTGCAATTTCTGAAAGCTTTACTTCTTCTATCATTGAAGCAATTTTCTTAACTTTTTCAATGTCCTTTTTGTATTTATCTTGAATATAAATATCCATCATTGGTATCGAAGGTACACTCTTTGCGTCTATTATCTCAATAACTCTTGGTAACCCTGTTGGCACCTGTTCAGCAACTCCTGCAAAGTGGAATAATCTAAGAGTCATCTGTGTTGCAGGCTCACCAAGACTTTGTGCAGCAACTATACCAACTGCTTCTCCAGGTTCCACAAAGAAAGATTCTTTTGGTTTGTCAATATAACTTTTGTAATGAGAGAATGCTGGGTGTAAAGCGTCACCACCATATACAAACTGCACAATGTCTCCTTTTGAATCTCTTGCACTTTTATCTTCTTCAACATAAATGTCTTGCAAAGCATGAACAAGTCTTCTCTGCATGTAACCAGATCTTGCAGGTCCAAGTCCTTTTTGAACTATACTTTCTCTACCTCCACATGAATGGAAGAAGTACTCTATTGGGTTTAACCCATATCTAAAGTTCCCAACAACAAAACCTCTTGCTTCAGCACTCAAGTCATTCTTCTTAAGATGTGGTAAAACTCTACCTCTATACCCTCTATTTAATCTTTGGCCTCTTACTGCCTGCTGACCAACAGTTGCAGATATTTGGATAAAGTTAAGCATTCTTCCTCTAGCACCACTTTTTGCCATGAGAAGAGCGATATTCTTTGGATCAACATTTTTCTCTATTATTTCACCACAGCCATCTCTTACTTCTCCAAGTTCTTTTACTATATAAGCTTCAAGGCTTTCCTTGCTTGTTCTTCCAGGTAATGGAACCAAGTTTCCTTCTTTGTACTGTTTTATTAACTCTTCAGTTTTTTTCTTTCCATCTTCTATCTTCTTGTTTATTTCATCCAATGCTTTTTTTGGCAGTGTGTAATCATCAAGTCCAATACTTGTTCCATGTTTTGTTACAACAAAATTTCCAACTCTTACAATTCCATCTATAAACTTTCTTGCTTCTTCAAAGCCATATTGAATTGCTATAGCTCCTATTATGCTTCTTAATGTATCTTTATCAATCACTCCTTCTTTTAGCTTTCCATCTTCTATAACAATTTTATTCTTTTTATTTTCAATTTTCAAGTTGATAGATGGGAGAAGCATTGAAAATAGCTCTTTTCCAGAATATTTCTTTTCTTTTTTTGTTACTTCCTTTCCAGCTTGAGCTAAGATTTCACAAGCCTCTTCCTTTGAGAAATAAGCATCATCAAGAGTTAAGAAATATATACCTAAAACAGTATCTTCTACAGGTCCAATTATAATATCTCCATGCCTTGGTGAGAAGAGTTGTAACTTTGCATCCATCAAATATTTTGCTTCAGCAAGAGCATCTTCACTTTGAGGAACATGAAGATTCATTTCATCTCCATCAAAGTCAGCATTGTAAGGCTCTGTTGAAGCGATATTTATTCTAAAAGTCCTTCCTGGAAGAACTTTTGCATAATGAGCCATCATACTTATTCTATGTAAACTTGGTTGTCTGTTAAAAAGTACTATATCTCCATCTTGCAATTGCCTTTCAACTATATAACCAACATTAATTTCATTTTTTAGCTCTTCTTTATTTTTTTCAGTAATTCTTCTTTTTGTTCCATCTGGTGAAATAACATATAAAGCTTTTGGATAGTCATCCTTTTCTATAAGTTTTTTGCAGTAATCTATGTTCTGCATATTTACTTTTACGGGATAAGTAAGCTCCTCAGCAATTTCTTTTGGTACGCCAACTTCGTTTATACTTATCCAGGGATCAACAGAAATTACAGTTCTTGCACTAAAGTTTACTCTTTTACCACTTAAGTTATATCTGAATCTTCCTTCTTTTCCCTTTAATCTTTGTGCAAGTGTTTTAAGAGGTCTACCACTTCTATGCCTTGCTGGTGGCAAACCAGATGTTTCATTGTCAAAATAAGTTGTAATATGGTACTGAAGTAATTCCCAAAGGTCATCTATTATTAATTGTGGAGCACCAGCATTTATATTCTGTTCAAGTCTCTGATTTATCCTCATTATGTCTACAAGTTTATGAGTTAAATCATCCTCACTTCTCTCTCCAGTTTCTAGTGTAATGCTTGGCCTCACATTTACTGGTGGTACAAGCAAAGAATGGAGTATCATCCATTCTGGTCTAGCAACTTCTGGGTCCAAACCAAGAAGTCTTGCATCTTCATCACTTATACCACTTAACCATTCTTCAATTTCTGGAACTCTCATTCTTACATTTTCTACTTTATCTTCTTTCTTTTCTAATTTATAAAAGAAAGTTGGTTTTTCAAACTTTATTACTGGATGAACTTCTCCACAGTAAGGACATTTCTTGACCTGTTTTAGCTTGTTTAAAATTGATTTACTAAGCTTTTTCTTTTTACCACTCTCTTCTTCAACTTCTTCAAGTTCACTCTCCACAACTTCTTTTAATTCTTGAATTTCATCTTTGTTTAGCAGAATTCTATGACATTTTGGACAAGTTGCTTGTAAAAGTAAATAGATTACCTTACCAAATCCAGGATGGATCACTGGTCTAGCAAGGTCTATATGTCCAAAATGGCCTGGACAACTTCTTATTCTGCCACCACAGGTTTTGCATCTTAAGCTTGGGTCTATAACTCCAAGTCTTTGATCTAGTAAACCACCATCTATTGGAAAACCTTCTTCATCGTAGGTATCAGGAATTGTTATCTTTGCTACACTAAGTTTATGTACCATTTCATTTGAATAAATACCAAATTTTATAGATTTTATTACCTCTTTCATTCTTTCTCACCAATTTTAATTTTCGGGAAAATATGAAAGCTTCTAATTTCATCAAGTAAAAGCTTAAAGCCATAAGAAACTTCAACTTCTCCAATGTTTGTACTTCCACATATTGGGCAAATAGCAGTATTCTTTACTTTATCAAACCAAGCAAGAGAACCACAATCTCTGCAAACCAATATTTTTGTTTTGTCACTTTCTTCAAGAAGCCTATCTCTAAGTAAAGCACTTGCTCCAAAGCCTATTAAGGTATCTCTTTCCATCTCTCCAAACCTTAAACCTCCTTCCCTTGCTCTTCCTTCAGTTGGTTGGTGTGTAAGAAGTTGAACAGGACCACGGCTTCTCACGTGCATTTTGTTACTAACCATATGATAAAGTTTCTGATAATAAATAACTCCAATATAAATATCAGCATCGTAAGCTTTTCCACTTACTCCGTCATACATTCTTTCTTTTCCAGTTTTCTTAAACCCATAACTTTCTAAGATTTTTCCTATTTCCTCCTCATTTATCTTTCCAAAACTAGTGCCTTCTATTTGTTTCCCCTTTAAAGAAGCCGCCTTGCCAACTATGGTTTCAAGAAGATGCCCTATAGTCATTCTTGTTGGTATTGCATGTGGATTAATTATTAAGTCTGGGACTATACCAGAAGAGGTAAACGGCATATCTTCTTGTGGAACTAACAAAGCAATTACTCCTTTTTGACCATGCCTAGATGCAAATTTATCTCCATTTTCTAAATCCTTTATCATTCTTACTCTTACTTTTATTAATTTGTTTGCTTCTCCACTTTCACTTATCAAAACAGCATCAATGATCCCTTTTTCTCTTGGTTTAAGCAAAACTGAGTTATCTCTTCTCTTTTCTTGTGCTACACCAAAAATTCCTGCTTCTTCTAAGAATCTTGGTGGTGATGTTTTCCCAATCAAGACGTCTTTTCCACTTACTTCTTGTTCCACTTCTATTATTCCATCTTCTCCTAACTTTGTATATGCTTCTTCTCCTTTGTAATCTTCTACTTCTGGCCCAGGTATCTCTATTTTGTCTCTTTGTCCACCTGGATACCTTCTTTCTTCAGTTTCATAAGTTTTGTAGAAGACACTCCTTCCAAGTCCTCTTTGTGCAGCACTTTTATTAACAACAACAGCATCACCCATTCCATAACCATAATATGGCATTACTGCAACGACAAAGTTTTGTCCAGAAGAATATTTTTCGTATTTTGCTATTTCAAATCCTTCTGTAAACACAAGTGGTTTTTGTGGATAGTAAAGGACATAAGCTCTGGAGTCAAACCTTTGATTAAAGTTTAAAGTATAAATTCCTTGGCCCTGTTTAACCATTTGGCTTGCCATTGTAATTCTAGGTGAGCTGTTATAATTTTGGAAAGGAAGTAAACTAGCAGCGATTCCAAGTATTGTTGATGGGTCTATTTCAAGATGAGTTGTTTCTTTTGTTATCTGTTCTGGAGAAAGTGCAATAAACGCGTTTTCTTCTTCATCAGCATCCAAGTATTCAATTATACCGCTTTTTACTAAATAATCAAAATCAATTTCCTTCTTTTCAAGCTTTTCAATCATATCTTGTGTAAGCTTTGGTTGTCCATTTTCAACAATAATATATGGTCTTCTTACTCTTCCAGGATCACAATTCATTACGATTTCTCTTGTTTTTTTGTTTATTGAAATATTTAAATTAACAAGTGAAAAATCCTTTCTTCTAATTTCCCTAACTTTTTTTACGAATTCTCCACCATCTTTTACGAAGTTTATAAATCTACCATTTAAATAAAGAGCAAAGCCTTCTTCTTTTTTACTTGCTTCATGTTCTTTTATTACCCTTTCAAGAATTTTTTCTATTCTTTCTTCATTATCCTCTCTTGAAATGTCTATCATTAAAGCAAAGTTTTTTATTAAAGCATGTCTTGGTCCTTCAGGGCTTTCATTAGGACAAAGTTTACCCCAATGTGAACCGTGAAGATCCCTTGCTTCAAAATGGGTATGCTTCTTTGAAAGAGGGGATATTACTCTTCTAAGGTTTGAAAGGGTTGCAGCAAAATTATTCCTATCAAGAAGTTGGCTAACACCTGTTTGGCCAGCGATCCAGTTTCCTGTTGCCATAGAAAACTTTAATCTTTGTGTTAATACCTCTGGTCTAACAACTGCTTGAAGTAAAAGTTTTTTCCCACGTGCTTGAGACCTCTCAACTTGATAAGCAATATCCTTTACTAAAAACCCAAAAGCATATTTGAATAATTCTTCCATTAAAGCTCCAGAAATCTTTACTCTTTTGTTTGAGTAAACATCTTTATCATCAGCTTTTATTTTTTTATATGCAAGCAAAACAGCTCTTTCAGCCATTTTTATTAAATAATAAGCTTTATTTATCCTGTCCTCTTTTTCGCTTCCTATATGTGGAAGCAAATATTGATCTATTAAAAGGTCTACTCTTTTTCTTTGGTAAACTACTGGTTGGTTCGGGGCAACTCTACTAGCTAGTTCATCAAAAGCACTGTCTGCAGGGGTTTTTTCAAGTTCAAGGTTTACAAGGAAATCATTTTTCACAACTTTTTCTTGAACTCTTGAAACTATTTCATTTGGTTTTAACCCAAGGGCTTTAAGCAGAAGCATTAACCTAAGCTCTTTTGGTGAGCCTGGAAAAGCAACAAAGAGTTCACCCCTTTGATTTCTTCTTACTATACACTTAGCTCTGAAACCTTTTATTGTTGAAAAAACCTTACTCATTGTTTCTTTTCCTTCTTTCTCTTTGCTTGTAACTATTTTATTTGGTGCAAGGTCTTCTATACCAACCAGCACTTTTTCGCTTCCATTTATTATAAAATACCCCCCAGGATCATTTGGGTCCTCTCCAACTTCAATAAGCTGTTTACTTGTTAACCCATAAAGTCTACAAAGTTTACTTTTTACCATTACAGGCATCCATCCAATTAAAACTTCTTTTGGGGCTCTTTTTACATCATCTATTACTGGTGTTATCTCAAGATAAATCGGTGATGCATAAGTAATATTTCTCAACCTTGCATCTCTTGGATAAAGTTCAGATATAGACCCATCTGCTTCTATAACAATTGGTTTTTCGAATCTTATCTTACCTAAAATAAATTTATAACCTTCTACATTTGGTTCAATTGTTTTCTGGGAATCTATAACTCTTTGAGCACCATAATCTATAAAATCATTGTAGCTGTTTATTTGGTGAGCAATAATTGAATGCTTTTCAAAAAAGCTTAAGGTCAAAGTATTCATTTTTTTCACCTAATTACAACTCTATAATAAAAATACTTAACCCCATTTTCTTCTACTCTTTCTATTTCTATCACATCTCCAATTTTTGCATCACTTCCTTTTAGCATCGGGTCCGCTTTTGATATTTTTGGAAGCTGTTTTTTTGTGATTTTAAATTTCTTAAGTAGTTTCTCTACTTCTTCAGGCTTCATAATTCTGAATTTTGGTACGAGCAAATGGTCAATACTAAAAATTATTCCTAAAATAAGCATTCAGTAAATTAAACCTTTTTATATATTTAAATTTTTCGCTTTTTTGGCATTGTCCAATAATTCCGTCTGAGAGCCAAAATAAGCATGAAAATTTCTCTCATTATTTTTAATTATTGGACAACACTATATACTAAAAAATTTAAATACTACATTTGAGTTAAGAATTTATGCAGCAAAAAGCATTGTTTTTTTTGATCTTTACATTAACATTTGCCCAAATGTATGGCTACGATATCCCTAAGTTTCCAAAACTTCCAAACATTAATATAGCAGTTTCAGGCAGCTCAGTCTCAATAACACTTCCAAATGGAAGCACAATAAGTATGCCATTAACTTTTGTAAAAGAAGTTATACAAAATATTTCAATAAACAAAACTTTCTCAAATTCTCAAGTTATCCTAAATAGAGAAATTGAAAGAGTAAAAGAGATTTATAAATACTACGGAGGAAATGAATCTGAAATAGATAAAGAATTCCAAGAGGAGCTTTTTAAGAACTTATCAATTTCACCAAATGCCTCTCAACAAGAGATTATGGAAAGAATAATGATTAGAGAAAAAGAGGTTTTGGAAAAAATCGAAAAAAAATTCATAAATGCTTCTGCTCAACAGTATTGGAAGCATAGATTTTGCATAATGATTTATCCAACTCCAAAAGAATGTATACCAAAAGTTTTCCCAATATTCTTAAATGAAACAATTAAGATAATGTTACCAAATGGTAGTATTATCTCTTTGAATAAAACAATAGTTATCAAAGGTTTAGGAGAAGTAAGGTTAAGAAATATAAGTAAGAATGAAACTGAAATAGAAGTAGAAAACGAAACTTCACATTCTTTTATAAGAGAAATTAAGAATAGGCCAGTAATTGTAACAATAACTAAAACAGCTAACGCAACACATGTTATGATTACAAATCTAATAAGTGGAGTAAAAAATGAAATTAGCGTAGAAAAAGAAGATGGAGTATTTAAACATGTTGTTATTCACACAAAAGAAAATGTTTCTAATATTGTTGTAAATATTACTAGAATAAAGAATATCACTCTTCCTCCACAAATGTCAGAAAAGTTAAAGGAGCGCTTCCAGAAGTCGTTGATTTATAGGATAGCTACAAATGTAAGTAATTCAAAGCTTATGAATGTTACGATAACCTTTAGAATTAATCAATCTTGGTTGGACCAAGTAAATTCTTCTATAGATAAAGTAGTAATAGCGAGAATGAGCGAAAAGAATGGTTCGTCTACGCTTCTTCCAATAACAAACATCACTTCAGAAAAAGTAGGTAATGAAACATTTTATAATCTGACAGCAGTTTCACCAGGATTTTCCTACTTCATAGTCTTTCCACCTACTGTTCCAATAACTCCTCCTTCATCATCCCAGCTTCCATCACCAGAACAAATTCAAGCTCAAGCTAATTGGGCGCTTCTATTGGTTGCAGCAGTTGCATTAATTATAGTAATACTAACAGCATTTGTTATAAGGAAAAAAAGTAAAAAGAAGTAGAGAAGAAACTTAGCAGAGATCTAAAGCATCCAAGTTATTTGGAACAAAAGTTTGAGACCTAATAATATTTTTTATAGCTTGGGCTAGCTGAAAAGTTTTTTCTTCTTCACCATGCATTACAAACACTTTCTTTGGTTTTGGTTGTAAGTTTTGTACGAAGTTAAGCAGCTGAACTCTATCACTATGCCCAGAAAAACCTTCTATTGTTTCTACTTGCATCTTTATCTCATATTTTTTCAATTTTCCTTCATCATCAAGAAGCGCAACTTCTCTCGCACCATTTTGTATTTTTCTACCAAGCGAGGTTGCTGAGTTATAACCAACAAATACAAGTAAATTTTTTGGATTCTCTGCCATCAACTTTAAGTATTCTAAACTTGTTCCACCATTAAGCATTCCACCGCTTGCCAAAATAACGCTGCCACCATTTTCTACTATCTCTTTTTTATCTTTCTTAACTATTTCAAATATCGGGTTCTCAAACGGTGAACGGTTGCTTAGCACTTTTCTTTGAAGCCCTTCCTTTAAGTATTCTGGGTAGATTGTATGTATTGCGCTTGCTTCTAGAATCATTCCATCCAGATAAACAGGAGCATTAAACTCATAATCTTTATTTTTTATATACTCATCTATAACAACCATTATCTCTTGACTTCTCCCAACAGAAAACAAAGGTATAAGAACACTTCCACCATTTTCTATTGTTTGTTTTATCGTTTTCATCAATTTCATTTCTGCTTCGTATCTTTTTGGCATTATATCTTGTTTTCCACCATATGTACTTTCTATAAATAGCGAATCAACTCTTGGGAATTTCGTTTCAGCAACTTCAAAAAGTCTTGAAAAACCATATTTTATGTCTCCAGTATAAACTAAATTGTGTAATCCTTCTCCTATATGTAAATGTACCATTGCACTTCCTAAGATATGTCCAGCATTATGAAAAGTTAGTTTGATTTCATCTGTAATATCACTTACTTCATTATACTCTCTGGTTATAAAATGAGTAAGCATCTTTTTGACATCTTTTGAAGAATATGGTGGCTGGTGTCCAGATTTTTCTACGACATTTATGTAATCCAAAAGAAGCAAAGCTGCAAGTTCTTTGGTTGGTGGTGTTGCATAAACTGGACCATCATACCCATAAGCAAAAAGATAAGGAACAAACCCAATATGGTCCATATGAGCATGACTTATTACTACTGCATCTATCTCTTCTAAGGGGAATCCTAAAGAGTTTAGGTATGGAAAAGCTTTTTCAGCCTCATCTACTCCAAGTACCCCAGGTTCTGGTGATATACCACAATCTATTAATACTTTTGAGTTTTTTGTTTGGACTAATAAGGAACTTCTCCCAACCTGCCTAAAGCCTCCTAAAGCAAAAACTTTTACATGATCACTTTTTTCTAGAACTTTTTTATTTATTTTTTTACCAATATCTATAAGAAATTTCTTTCTCTCTTTTTCTGTTTTAAAAAATAGATTTCTTACAATATTTATAGTTTCTGAATTTATTATAGGGGTTCTAAGTGTTTTTGGTATCCAACCAGTCCTTTTTATTATTTCTTTTAAGTTTGCACCTTTTTTACCAATAACCAAACCAGGTTTTAAAGCTTCGATATAAACTTCTCCAAACTTTTCTTGAAAAGTAATGTTTTTTATCCCTGCTTCCTCTGGTACTATCTTTAAAATTTCTTCTTTTGCTTCCTCTTCAGTTTTTGTATTTACACTTCTTGCTATTATTTTCTTCTTTAATGAGCTTGCCAGTTGTTTTAATACAGCTTCATTAGAATAGATAAGATTAGGGTCATCTACATAAATTACAATATCACAACCCTCAACTTCTACCTTTTTAAAGTTACCTATTATTTTCTTTACTATTTCTTCTATTTCGTCGATTTCCATAAAATCTACAAACAAGTTTTTTATTCTTTTAGTATTTTTTCTATTTCCTCTTTTGAATATTCAAAATAACCTTTTTTTGTTATTTTTACAAGATCTATCCCATCCCCAGTAGCAGAATCCCTTCTCATTGCAATGTTTAAAGCTTTTATTCCAATCTTTAAATTTTCATCTGTTGTTTTACCAGCTTTATAAGCATCTTCCAAAATACCAATTGCAGTTAAAGAACCAGAACCAGTTGCCGTGAAATTTTCTTTGGTGTAACCTCCCAATGGGTCTATATTATAAAGCTCAGGTTCACCTTCATTATTTATTCCAGCTACAAGCATTTGAACAAGGAAAGGATAGTACCTATTTGATTGAAGAATATTTGAAAGAAGAGTTGAAGCAGCTTTTGGAGTTAATTGCATATTAGTATTAAACTTGTATATTTCAGCGTGATATTGCAGTAAACGAATGAGCTCAAGAGCATCTCCTACTCCACCAGCTATAGTCACACCTAAATTTTCATCTATCTTATGTATTTTTTTGACTTCTTTGCTAGCTATAAAAGTATCCATACTAGCTCTTTTATCAGCAGCAAGGAGTACTCCATCTTGGCAAACAAGTCCTATTGTTGTTGTACCTTTCTTTATTTTATCAATTTCCATAAAATCACAAACAGATTATTTAATTTATAAATTTTCCTTTTTAAAGTTTTCTTTTTGAAGCATTAATTCGTCGTATTCTGTGGCTTCAGCAACTGCATAAGTTCTATATTTTTTAACTATCTTTACTTTATACTCCTTTCCTATTTTATCACAATTTTTAACAAACACAAAACTATCTCCAATCTTTCCTATTCCTTCACCTTTCATGTTTTTCGCGATTATTTTTATATTTACAATTTCTCCTTCTACTATTTCATCCACCCTCTCCATAATTTCCTTTCTTAACTTTCTTTTTTAAACTTTTCTACTACTTCTTTTTTTGTTGATTTTTGATCTTTGTTGGAAAAGAGAGGTAAACTAAAATAAAAAGTAAAGCTATAGCTACAGTTATATAAACCAAAAATAAATATCCCCGAATTGATTCGATTTTTGAGTATTCTAATTCAGCATATTCTTTTGCTAACCTTGCATAGTAGTTTGCTTCAGTTTCATTTGTTGAATTTAAACTTTTTTGTAAATAAGTAATTGCTTTAGAAAGGTCAGGCCCAAAAAAACCAAAAGACTCTTGTGAAACAAAAGAAATTGTCTGATTTGCTTCAATTTGAAATTGTGTAAGCAATATATAAAAAGCTAGCATCATAGATCAGCTACATCAAGTTTTAAGAATTTTTTGAGCTCACGATATCTGTTCCTTATTGTTACTTCCGTAACTCCAGCGATATCAGCAACTTCTTTTTGTGTTCTTCTTTCGCCTAGCATTGTTGCTGCGATATAAACTGCTGCAGCAGCTACTCCAGTTGGGCTTCTTCCTGAAATTAAGCCTCTTTTTAATGCTTCTTTCAAAAGTTCTTCAGCCTTTTTTTCAACCTCTCCTCCAAGTTTTAGAGCAGCAACATATCTTGGTACATAATTTGTTGGATCTGTAAGTGGGATTTTAATATCAAGTTCATGAGAAATAAATCTATAAGCCCTTCCAATTTCCTTCTTTGAGATTCCACTCACATTAGCAATTTCTTCTAGAGTCCTAGGCATTCCTTCTTCTCTGCAAACAGCATAGATTACGGCAGCAACAACGGTTTCAAGAGGTCTTCCCCTTATTAATCCTTTTTCTACACATTTCCTATAAAGCAAAGCAATGCTATTTCTAATATTTTCTGGTAATCCAAGGTAACTTGAGATCCTATCAAGCTCGCTTAGAGCAATTGCAAGGTTCCTTTCTATTGATGTTGCAACACTTGCTCTTTTATGCCATTTTCTCATCCTATAAAGTTGTGCTTGTCTTTTTGAAGGGATTTTTGAACCACGAATATCACGATTGTACTGGTCTATTTCTGTTACAAGCCCTTTGTTTGGACGCATATAACTTATAGGTGCTCCACCTCTTACTCTTTTTTCTTTTTGTTCAGCATCAAAAGCTCTCCATTCTGGGCCGTATTCAACTATATCCTCTTCTATAACTAAGCCACAGTCACCACAAATAAGCTCCCCCCTTTCAGTATCTTTTATTAAGTTTGTACTTCCACATCTTGGGCAAGCTTTAATCTCCTCTTCTACTTTTTCTTTTTTTTGCTTTTCTTCTTTTATCTCTTCTTCAGGTTTTTCTTCAACTTTTTCTATTGTTATATCAAGCCTTCCCCCACTTTTTTTAATTTTTTTCTTTTTTTCTTTCATCTTTTCACAGAAAGGTTTAAAAATCTTTCTATTTTGATTTTGGAAGAAGGTATTTATAAATCTTTCTTTTTGTTAATTTTGAAAGGGACTTAAAAAACAAAAAAGAAAAAAGAAGATCTAAAAGCGCCTTTTATTTTTTTGTATGTATAGAATTCGGGTGGGTAGAACTAAAATATCTAAATCTTCCTTTTTTCATTGTTGCATGTAAAATAACTACTTCTCCCTTTGTGCCGTATTTCTCTAATAAATCTTGAATCGCGCGAAGTGAAGTCTCTTCACCTTCATACTTTGCTACTAATGAGTATTCGCCATCAACTAAGTACAGCTCTTTTATCTCTTTTTTTGTTTTCAACCTACTTGCTATTTTACTCCACTCGTTACCTCCTGCTTTTACTAGAATTTCTGCTTTCACCTTTCCACCCCTTTTAAGCAGCGTTATTCTCTTTTAGGAAGTAATAGTATTTATAAATCATTTTATTCACTGTTAGTTAATACAACCGATGTTGTTAATAATTACAACCGATGGCAAATTCTTGCTATGTAGAAATTCTCTTATAAATTTTAATCATTGAACAACACACACTTACCCCTTACCATTACCAAAAATTATTTATTTTTATTTAACAAACTATTTATATGCCAAATATAATCGAAGCTACATTTTCAGCATATTTAAAGAATATTAAACAGGTTCTTTTCTTTTCATTCTCTTTTCTAATTACTTTTCTTATACCTATCTTTGCTGGAATGCCAACCTTTATAGCTCTAGGTGGCATATTCCTAAGGAGTGGTGGGATTTTTCTCACTTTAACTTTAAAAGATGCTTTAGTAATAGCTTTTTCAATGTTAGCTTCTTTATTCTTTCTTAGCATAGGAATTGTTGCAATAAACTTGCTTATAAAAGCTCAAAAAACTTATACAAAAACAAGCAAGTCAAAAATAAGCGAATTTTCAATTTATACCCTTAAAGTTTTTTCAATTCTGCTTGTTTTTTCATTCTTTCAAATAACCCTCAGCCTTCTTGGTTATTTATACAATTTGCAAGAATTTGTGTACTTATTAATTTTTATCCTTTCTCTTTTCATTTTCTACGCTCCAGCTGGAATAGTAATAGATGAGTTTAGCATAAAAAATTCTTTGTTTTATAGCATAAAATTTATTTTTAAGAAGCCTGCATACTTCTTGATTTGGTTAGTTTTTGGTATTTGTTTTATTTCACTATTAACATTTATTTGTTCCAGTACTCAAAACTTTGTTTTAGGTTTCCCACTTAGTGAATTTTTGGCTCTAACATTGAATTCTTTTTTTGTTGCACCCATGCTTATAATACTTCAAGCTGAGAGCTTTTTAAGAAAATATCCACTACTTAAAAAATAATTTTGCAAAAAAATAAAAAGAAGAAAAGTAATAAAAAATCAATGAAAAAATTTTTCATACTTTTTGTATCATTATTTATACTTACTAATTCACAGCAGTATTCTTTTTGTGAAATTCCTTCGCAGTCTTCGATTGACCCAAACTTTCAAAGTCTTTCATTACTTGCTTTGCTATTTACTTTTAGTTTTCTTGGTTTACTTTACGCTATTGGGGTTGCCTCAGATTCGTCATCAATTAAAGCATTTGTAAAAACAGAGTATTTCGAAGCAGTAAAAAGTGCAATTTTACTTGTTGGGATTCTTTCAATTATTTCTTTTTTGAATTCAATAATGCTTCCACTCACAGGAGAGCAGGATTTAATTAATGGTGCATGTCACAAAGCACTTGAGTTAAAAGGAGACCCTACATCAGGTGGTGTAGAAAAAATTATGCAAGATATTTTTAATTATGCATTTGAGTTAGGACTTTTGGCCCCATTTTCTATTACTTTTGGAATTGGAATTGGTGTCGGTGGTATCAATATAGATAATGTTATTTCTGGAAGCTTCTTACCTTCTTCAATGATTGAGTGGGCTTATCCACCAACAAAATTTACACTTATTAATTATATTATTAATGATCCAGTTTACGGAATTGAAAACTCTTTCTTAACAGCTATTGGTAGGTTAATTATCTTAAGTTTAACTCCAACGTTTGTATACCAATTTTTACTTCCAGTAGGTTTATTTTTAAGGGGTTTTCCAGTTCTTAGGAAAGTCGGCGGTACTTTTATAGCGTTAAGTATAGTCCTTTTAGTAATTTATCCTTCTTTAGTTTTGTTTTTTGATTATCCATTTATGAAAAAAGTAATTGATGCTGTAGCCCCCGTTTTAAGTACATCTGGATCAAACTTTCAGTTAGAGTTTACTGTTTTTGGAATAAAGATTAACTTTACAAAGATAATGGAAACTTTTCTATATGCTCTTACGATATTGTATCCTGGAGCTCTGGTTGGTACTCTTACACTTGAATATTTATCTACGGTTGCAATACCTTCTATTGTATCGTTATATCTTCCACTAAATTATTTCCTTTCTGCTTTAGCAGTGAATCTCGCTCAAATGGTAATCATTTTTATAGATTTACTTGTGATATATACCATGTTACTTGACTTAACTAACATCATCGGAGGTAAATTTACAATAGCTGGGAGGGAGATACATGGCTTTGGTTTCCTCAAAGTTTAAAATTTTTATTGTTCTATTCTCTTTATTTGAACCTTTTTATGCAGAGTCTACTATAAATTTTTGTAGTTTTGGAAGTCAGTACGTTTCTGGTTGGATACCAACCACACTTCTTGTTATACTTACAGTAATTACAATTCTCTCTTTTTTGTATTCTTTTTCAATTCTTCTAGGTAGTTATGGTACAAAAATAAAAATTAATTTAAAAGAAGAATATGTACAAGCCGCAATTTCAATCCTTTTAATTTCTTCAATTGTTTTAATTTTAAAACCTTCATGTGATTTACTGCAAAGCATAGGTGGACAACTTGGTCAAGCAGGTGACCCTTTCTTACAAAGTGAACTTTATCTTCAGTCCCTTCTTATGAAAGGGATTAATCTTTATGCGGAAGGATACCTTTTTGAAATTAGGTTTTTAATTTTGGGGAAGTTTATAGAGGTGACAGCGAGCAATAATTGGGGTAAAGGATCAGTAAAAATTGGATATAGTGGCGGGGCACTTTCAGGACCGTTTGTTTCTATGTTAAATACAATTGATAGCATTATCAATTTATTTATAACAGTGGCTTATTCAACAATTTACTTTTTACTTCTTGTTCTACAATTTACACAACTATATGCTTTTCAGCTGCTACTTCCAATGGCCATACTTCTTAGGGCAATTCCTCCAATACGAAGAGGTGCAGATTTCTTTATTGCTTTGAGTATAGGTTTATACATTTTTTTTCCAGCACTACTATTATTAAATAGTTATATTTTCTCTAATGTTAATGTTGTTAAAATTGAAACACCACAATCTGCTAAAGACCTTCAAACTTATCTCTCAGATGTAACTCAAACTTTTAACGCTAACAGTATAGGGCTTTCAGCACTTGAATTCTGGAAAGTATACGAATTCAATCAATTTTTACAAGAAATTGCATGGTACGATTTTCTTTCAATATTCTTACTTGGTATGGATATGGCACTTGTAACAACCTTTGTAGAAACACTCGGGGCTGCTTTAAGTAGTGGGTTTGGCTCTTTAACAACTAGATTGAGGGAGGCTTATGCACCAGGCTAAATTAATCTTATTTTTACTTTTAGTAAGTTTTGTCTACTCTTCATCATCAACTTTTACACTACAATCACAACCAGCAACAAATTATAAAGAGGTAATAAATAAATGGATACCTCCAATAATGATTGCTGGTTTACTTGCTTTTTCTATAATTGGAATTGTTTACGCAATCGGAAAAGCTTTTAATATAGATAAACTAAAAACTTACGCTTCAAGTGAAATACCACAGATTATCGGAACACTTTTCTTTAGTCTGTTGATTATTAGTATTTTAGAATTCGGTTCTTCTCTCCTAATATCTTTTGAGGATTCGATCCTACCAAAAGAATCTCTCCAGGCTGTTTGTGACAACATTAACTTAGCTTATAACAAATTTAATTTTGTTGAGCCAAGCGATAATGCATCATATGGACTTGATGCAATTTATGGAATAGCTTATAAATACAAATCCAATTTAACTAATTTAGCAATATGTGAAGTAATCAAAGACCCGAGTGGCAATGAACCATATTACTTTCTAGCTAGTTCAGAGATAATATTATTAAATAAAACAGCTCAGCTTATTAATTTTTCAAATTCACTTTATGTATTACACACTGCTCTTTCTTTCCTTCAAAAGTTAGAAAATAAACTTGAAGTGCATCCAATAGCAACAATCTCTTTTTCACCATTTGCTTATTTTGACCCAGTAGCGAGTCAGATAAAGGATATAGCTAAAGATATTATTGGTTATATCTCTTTTAATTTTATTTCTATAATGCTTATTCTTTTTCTTTATGAATATTGGGTTGGCCTTCTTATGGCCGGAATATTCTTAAGGACATTTTCATTCACTAGAAAATTGGGTGGGTTCTTAATTGCTTTTGTAATCTCTACTATATTTATAATGCCATTTATCTATATTGTTTCTTATTCTACTATTGCAAAAATATGGCCTACAAAACTTTCTATGAACCCAAATCCATCTATCCAACCAATTTGCACTAAAAATTCCCAATCTGTCACAGGTGGTAGTGGATGTTACACCTGCATTTCAGGTATTTCGCATGAAGATGGTTGTGGGGGCATTCAGGAACCTCCTCCTTCATCTTGTCCGCAAAGTTGTCCAATAGTTAGTTGTGTTGACGTTACTCCCCCTGATACATTCGTTGGTTTAGTTTCAACTTGTTGGGAATGTACGTCAAGTAACCCACCTCAAACTTCAGAACCACCTTTAGATTACCAAGGTTTTTGTGGATGCTTTTGGTATCCTTATCATGGTGGAATACTTGGATGGGAATTTTCAAAGTTTTTTGAAAACTTCCTTGGTCCAGTTACAGTATCTGCTGTAACACACTCTCTTTCTGGTTATCCATGCAACCTAGATACGGCTACAGCTTATGCTGTATTTTTAGGTTCATCTGACTTTATAGGAGGGATTGCAGTTGAAACGTATCTCCCTCCAGTAATTACCTTTTTTGTAACAATAGCAAATATTTTAGGTTTATCTTGGTTATTTGGAGGTACTACTAAGATATTTGGATTAGAAAAGTTGGTGGGATGATGATAAAAAAAATTTTTATTTTAATTACATTTTTATTTAACTTTATTTATGCAACTGGAGTTTCGCAAACTAAACTTTTACTTTTTCAACAGGAAACACCTGTAATAACTATACCTACAATAACTATACCCAATGAAGATATTGTAATAACTTCTCCAACTCCATCGATACCTCAGGAAATCATAACAACTTCTTTACTCATAATATTTGTAGAGGTTTCAGCTTTAGGAATTTTATATGGCTTAGGAAGAGCTTTTTCTTATCAGAAACTTATAAGTTATTCAAAAGGAGAATTTACACAAGCTTTAGCAAACATAATATTAATTGGTGTAATTTCTGCCCTTCTTTTAGATGTTGATATTTTCGATGCTATTAAATCACTCCCTGAGTACTTAAAAGACAATATAGCACATAAAATCATTGGTTACTCGTGGGGAATAATATTTTGGAATGCATACGCTTCTTCAGTAGCTTCATTTTCGGTTGACTTGGAGGTGCACATACCTTTGGTGGTAATTCCAGTAACCATCACCTTAGGAATGGATGATATCCAAATAATAGATGGGATAGCACCATTCTTGGATGTTGTTGACAGACTTATCTCCTTCTTTTCTGACGCTTATATTTTTATTATTGCAACAGAAGTTTTTATTAAATTTATTATAGAAATGTCCCCAATACTTTTATATCTAGGTTTATTGTTGAGGGTTATTCCTTGGACTAGAACTGCTGGTGGATATTTAATTGCTTTCTTCTTAGTTTTTTACTTTTTCTACCCTCTCCTCTTATTGTTCTTTTTTTCATTAGATCCATTTAAACAAGTAAATTTTACAGAAAACTGGTTTTGGACTTATCTAAAACAAATAGTACCCCACCCAAGTATGGCTCTACTAGAAATTTTTACTATTGATTTCTTAAACCTAGTAGTAAAATTTATATTACCTCTTATCCTATGTTTTATAGTATCACTTATGGTAGTTGATGAACTTGGTGATATTTTTGGTTCATTCCTTACAAAACCTTCATTGTTTAAGTTGGTATAATGAAAAAGTTATTATTTAGTTTAATACTTTTGACTTTCGCTTTTGCCCAAACAGGAGAAACACAAACAGGGGAATCAGAAATTTCAAATGCCATTGCTGCTTTAAAAAGCAATATGTCCTTAATTACTTTAATAATCCTTTTTACATTTGTTTTAGCTGGTTTTTCTTATTCTTTTGGCAAAATTCTTAACATAGGTTCTATAAAGGCATGGGCAAAAGATCAAATTTATGAATCTCTCCTTTCTTTGTTTATAGGTTTATTAGCGATTTTTATTCTTGAAAACTTTTTCTTAAATCAAAATTTTAATAGTGTCCTTTCTTCAGCCAAATTGTTACCAGAGGAATGCGCTGATAAAACCGACCTTTTTGAAATAGATGAATGCGAATTAAAACTTTTCTTAAATAAGATTTCCGACTTTTTATGGAATGTGTTTAGTATTGATCTTTTATTTAATGCTCTTTCCAATTTCTATGTTCAATTGAAATTATCATTTTTGGAAACAATATACGCAACTGTAAAATTACCACTTTTAGCATTTCTATTCAATGACCTTAGTGATGCTATTGCTACAATGTACCTTACTTTGCTTATAGCTTTTATTCTAAATTCTTTTCAAATTTATTTATTAAAAGTAGCCCCCTACTTATTTTTATTTTTGTTCCCAGCAGGTGTTGTCCTTAGGAGTTTTGGTTTAACTAGAAAAATTGGTGGGAGCTTAATAGCAATTTCAGTTGGTTTCTCTTTACTCTTTCCAATTTTAGTTGCGGTTGGTTATGGTTATATCCTTTCTAATTACAAACTTACCTTCCTAGAAAGCCTTGCGCAAGATTTTGAGAGCTTATGGATTTATTTAACTGGAAATACCATTAGTTTAATAGCGAGTTGGTTTAATTTGAGCGTTCTTAGCACAATAACTCTTATTCTTAGTTATATTCCAAGTGTTATAAGTCTTATAACAATAGGTATACTTCCTTTATTTTTTGGCAATTTCAATTTTATTGCTCCTATTATTTTAGGGTTATTAATAGTGCCATATATTATATTTGATGTTTTAGAAAACTTTATTAGAGGCTTTTCAAGCCAAATCGGGCAGCCGGTGAGTGTAATTGGTTGGATCGGAAGACTTCTTTAAAATAAAAATTTTAATTTTCTTAATTTTAGTTAGCCCTATTTATTCACAAGGAGAAAACACAATTGAACTTCCATATTGGTATATACAAAACTATGATAAAGAATTACAAAATATTTGGAAGGAATATCAACCACTTGCATTAATTGCAGTTTTAGCATCTTTTACTATAGCATCTTTCTTATATGGATTAGGGATTATGCTTAATAATGAAAGACTAAGAAATTATGGAATGGCAGAATTACTAGAATCGGTTGCGAGTCTTTTAATGGTTGGGTTCTTTATTATTTTACTTCAAATACTAGTTCATACTTTCTTCCCAGTTGTTACAGAGGGTGCGACTCCAGAGCAACAACAGCTTATCAAAATAGGACCATTTGCTTATTTAGATGCAAAACTTGCAATGATACAAAAAATTTCAAACAAAACATTTGTACAAATTATATATATTTTAGAGCCACTTTATTTTATTTCTTCCGTAAAAATAGAGCCAGCAGAAGCTGACATAACCGGAGGATTCCAAGCAGCAGCCCTTCTTGGTGGAACTTTTACAGAATGGGTACAACGTTTTTTAAGCATTTTTATTGGTACTTTGGTAGAGTTTGCTAATTATATATTTAGTGGTTTAAAAGCCCTTAGCTTTCAAAGAGCACTTTTGAAGTTTTTTGGAGAATCTGCTTTAACAGTTTTTCTACCATTAGGAGTTGTACTTAGGATTTTTCCACCCACTCGTGGAGCTGGTGGAATGCTTATTGCTATGGCTTTTAGCTTCTTTTTTGTTTTTCCATCTATATACCTTATTTTTTATCTCCCTTCAGGTCCAAGTAGTTTATATCAAGTATTAATGACTAACCTAGCAGTGATAAACCAAAAACTTGATGAATTAAATTCTTCTCAGACCATAAAATTCATAAAATTCTTTATTAATAACTTCGGGTTAGTATCTATACTTACCACTCTTATTGGAGCAATCCCATTACTAGTGAACAACCTTTTCCCATTATTTAGCTTGTTTATCTCTTATTTCCCAACTTACTTATTTGTAACAAGTATAATACCAGTAATTGCAGGAGCACTTACTTTAACTTTTATTGCTACTCTTTCAGAACTTTTTGGTGAGAACGCAGTTTCATATGGACAGAAACTGATAGGGAGAATACTTTAAAAAAGTAAGAATTAAAATTATTAAAATTGAAATTGTATAATGCAAGTAAGGGATATACTTTTTTATTCTCTTCTTGGAGTTTCACTTTTACTAAGTTTTGTTGTTATAATGTTTACGCTTTTTATTCCAAATTTTATAAAATTTATCTTGATACTTATTTCTGGAGCATTTGCGTACCTCGCTTATTTTTCATTTAAGTTTGATTACCTTGCCACAGCTCTTTTATCTCAAAAATCTAAGAGAGTAAAAACTGGTGGTCAAAGATATTGGTTTTCTTCAACAGGAGATACATTGGTTACAAAAATAGGAAACAGTTTTTATGCTTCAGTTTTTTTGAGACTTCATTCATATTCTTCTTATACTGAAAAAACAGACGAAGAAAAAGTCGAGTTCGCTAGATTATGGGAAAAAGCAATTGGTTCATCCGAGCAGCCAATAAGCTTTTCTTCGATGATAGTATACATAAATAGGGAATCCTATATTTCTACATTAAATGAACGATTGCTTAGAGCACAAAACAAATACGAAGAAGCAAAACAAAAAGGGGCAAAAGATGAAGAAATGGAAAGGTTAAAAGGTGAAGTCGCGATGTGGAAAAATATACTTGAACATATTAAAGCAGCACCTTCAAGAAACCAGCTGAATATTGTCATTATTACTCAAAAAGGAGAAAATGAAGAGGCAGCAGTCGCAAATGTAAAATCTACCGCTTCTAACTTGGCCCTTAATCTTTCAGCAATTCTTGGGATTGAAGTAACACAGTTAAATCAACATGAAATAGAGGCATGTATAGAAGCTGAAAAAATTATGCCATCAAATGAGGTTGTGTTAAAATGAAATATGAAGAAGAGCTTGCAAAAGCAATTTTAAGTGGGATTGGGATTATCATATCCCTTTGGGCACTTTTCTCTTCAGATATGGGTTTCTTTGGTATTATTGCTGCTTTTCTTTTGATTGGATTTGGGGCTCTTATTCCACTTACCTTCTTTCTTGACTTTCTTGTGTTACCTCTTTTTACAAATACATTTGGCATAATAGAAATTCCAGCAGATGGATATGAAATTACGAAAAAACAAGATGCTATAATAAAATATGTAAATGGAATTTATTATGCTACTGGATATTTGGGGACAAGTATTTATGAATATGTGTTAAGAAGAGAAGAACCTGAAGAAAATTTGGAAGGAAGATTTATTCAGGGCCTTGAGCTTTGGGAAAGAGCTGTTGCAAGTATAAAGTTTCCAATAAAATTTAGTATAATAAGTTTCCAAAGAGATCTTGTTTCAGCAAGAAGGGAACTTGAAGAAGAAAGGGACTACTGGGAATATAGGCTAAGTAAAGAAATGCAGCTCTCAATGCCAAATGCGATGGAGATAGATAATATTCAAAGGAAAATTAGGGTTTTGGATGTTAAATTAAATAGGATGAGCGCAGGCGAAAAACCATTAGGAGTATTAATGTATGCTTCTGTTTATGCATGCGGTTTAAGTAAGGAAGCAGCACTAAAGAATTTAGAAAGTGCAGTAAAGGAAGCTTCAGTAACATTAGGTAACGCACTTGACTTAAAGGTATCTAGACTAACTGGAAGGGACTTAAGAAACGCTTTCTTACTTGAATATGTTGTACCACCATCTGAAAAAGAACTCGATTCCATTCTTTAAATTTTATGTGCAAAAATTTATATTTTATCTATGCCATACTATATTTGATGAAGCAAGTTGTAGAAATTTTATTTGAGGGAGGTTATGCCTTTACTTAAAATTCAAAATGTTATGAGTAGTGAAATTGCAAAAAGGCCAATAATTTCGAGACCTCCGGAGCCACCACCTGAATATTTAATGAATGACCCAACAAATTCTATCTACATAGGTAGAACAAGAATTTTTAATGTTCCGCTAAGTTGGAATTTTTTAAATCTTACAAATCCACACATGGCTATTGTTGGAATAACTGGAGCTGGAAAAAGTTATTTTGTTAAAACATTTTTGCTTAGAGCCAGCTATGTTTGGCAAACAAACGCAATAATAATTGATTGGGCTGGCGAGTATAAAGCATGGGTAAAGCAAAGTGGTGGGAAGGTAATTTCACTTGGAAAAGGGGATTCTATAAATCTTCTTGACCTGGCTGGGACAAAACCATTAAACAGAGTAAAACAAATAATGAACGCACTAAGTATTCTCACAGATATTGATAGTTACCCAGAACAAAGGAGATTAACACAGCAGGCAATTGAACAAGTTTATGCAAATGCAGGATTTGATTTGGCTAGAGAACCAACAAAAGAGGAAGAAGAAAAGGTTCCAACATTAAAAGATGTTGTGAAGATACTTAGAGATAGGCTAGAAGAAGGTACTTACGAGTTTCCAGTAGAACTTGAAGGTGCAATATTTAGGTTAAACCAATTTACAAGAGAAGGTGAAGATTTTTTTGCAAGAAAAAGCACAGTAGATCTTTCAAAGCTTACAGTTTCTGGACTTGTAGATATCGATCTTTCTGGACTACCTGAAGAAAGATTTAGAGCCCTTGCTGGTCTTTTTATACTTCAATTCTTGAAAGAAAAAATGAGGATGGAAGGATGGAGTCCAACAAAAGGAATAAAAGCAATAGTTGTACTTGATGAAGCTTGGAAAATTGCAAGTGATGAAAGAAGTGATGCGATAACAATTGTAAGGGAAGGAAGAAAGTATCAATTTGCTCTTATTGTTGCTTCACAGAACCCAACAGATATAAATGAAGCAATATTTTCAAATGTTGGAACTGTTGTTCTTCTTAGGTTAAAGTTTCAAAAATTTTTGGATTATGTGCAGGGTTCATTAAACTTCTCAGATTATATGAGAAAAGAGATCACAAAATTTGGGGTTGGTCAAGCAGTTTTTGACATGGCATTTCAATCAGGTATAAACTTTTCAGATACATTTATTATAGAAAAAATTCACGGTGAAGAGCCACTTGAAGAGTATGTTGTTGATGCATCTGAACTTGCGAAACTTATCGAAGGTTTTTCATCAAAATATCAAGCAGAATACCTATTTGAAAAAACAGAACTTACAACAATGCTTTCAGAATACGGAATTGAAAAAGAAAAGATTGAAAATCTTTTCAAAAAATTTGATATTTTAGGAAGAAGAATTGGTATAATTGGATTCACTTCTGAACTTTTAAGTTTGGGTATAAGCAAAGATAGATTAGTTGACTTCTTTAAAACTTTGGGAATGGAAGATGAATTAATATCTGTAATCTTGAGAAATATATAGTGGGTAAATGGCATATTCGATCCAATTCGAAGAGAAAGAATTTAGGAAGGAACTTTTGAAGTTAGGTTTAGATGAAGGAAGAGTAAACGAAATTATCCAAACCTTTGACAAGAACCACAAACATATTTCAGCAATTAATTTTATTTTAATGCTAGTTAGGTATGGTATACCAAAAGAAAAAATTGAAAATTTTTTAAAAATGAATGGGGTTGATGATGCAACTCTCCTTAGACTTTTTATAGAAGTTGATGAAACAAAAGCCCAAGTTGGGAGTGGTAGAGTTTATGAAATCGAGCTTGGATAGTGTTTGTATAATCTGTGGAAAAAGAAAAAAAGGTTACGAAGTAGAAGAAGACCTAGTTATACGTAGCATAAGAAAAATAAAAAAAATTTTTGGAATAGAGAAGAGGAACAAGCTAGTTGTCTGTAAAGAATGCTACCCCAAATATTTACAGATGAGAAAGAAGTTTGAGAGTAAACAAAAGCATTTTACTATTTTACTTTTAATATTTTTTGTAATAGTTATTATATTTTCTCCAGATAAAATTTCAGCAATAATATTTTTCTTGGTCCTAACCTTTTTGTTTCTTATACTCCTTATACCATATTATACCCCAAAAATAAAAAACGTAAAAAATGAAGAAAGAAAAAATAAAAAGTAAGAAATAAAAAACCTAAAAGAAAAATGAATAGATGGAAGAAAAGAAACCTGTGGTATATTCTTTTTTTATCCACGCAAAAATTTTAACAAGCATTAATGATATCTCTCTAAAACTCAAAACATTGAATTTTCTAGGAGTATCTCAAAAAGATGATAGTTTAACAGTTTACAATATTGAAACAAGAGACCTAAAGAAAGAACCATACCTTTTCTATATTTTTGAATTCAAAAAAGATAGTATAGAAATAAATTATTCTGTAATTCCAGATGTAAGTCCAAAGCAAAGGAAGTTAGTTGTTGCAAAAGCACTTCTTGATATATTAGTTTTACTTAAAGATGATATAGAAGTTGACCCTCCAGAGTTCTATTCTTTCCTTTCATCTTCTATTCAAGACTTTTTATCTGCTGTTCCTCAAAACTACGAAACCCTATTTGGGAAATATGACTCTTTGCTAGAGAGTTATAAAGACCTTCAAAAAAATCTATTTTCACTTCAAAATTCAAATAAAGCATTAAGCCTAAAAGTTACAGAGCTATTAGAAAAAAATGCCGAACTTGAGGCTAGAATAAAGAAACTCGAAACATTAAGCGATGAAGTATTAATGCTCAAGGTTCAAGATTGGCTTCAAACACACAACGGAACCATAAATATCGGTGAGTTTTCAGCACTTTACAAAGTTCCAGAGTCAAGAGTGGAAGAGATATTAAATAAAATGATAAGCTTAGGTTATATCCAACCAGGATGAGAGCATGCCAAATGATACAGGCAATTACAAGCTTAAAATAATAAAAAAGTTTAGCTACATAAAACCTTTTATAATAAAAGAAAAAATGGGCTCCACTGCAGTAGAAAAATTTTTATTAAAAATTGGAAGTATGTTGTTTAAGGAGAAAAAATGAAAAAAATTTTTTTATTTTTAGCAATTCTTGAACTTACCTATTCAAATATTGGAATAATACAAACTGGGAGAACAGATTATAATTTTGCAAAAAACACTGTTTTTTATGTTCAGCTCCAAAAATATCTAAATTCAAATTATTCCTTTTACTTTTACGTTTCTTCTTCACCCATACAAAAGAAAATTTACATTTTAAATTATTCCTGTGTAGGTTGCAATTCATTTAATTCTTTTTCACAATACTTAAATAATTATTTAAAAAACTTTTCTCTCGGCGGAGTAAATATTACTACTGATATTTCAAATATTAATAACAGCATAATAATAATCCCAACTGGTAGAATACCTGCCTTCTTGCTTAATAAAGGAATAAATGAGAAACAGTACAACTTAAAAGAAGTTTTTAAGAAGAATAATACAATAATTTATATAGGTTTAGATTTTCAAAATGCAATTTCTCTTGGTAATGAAATAAGGTTAACTCCTTCTGATGTCAAATACTATTTTTTAAATTATACTGATCAAAAAATAAAAGGAAGATTTTTTAATACGAATGGAACATTTATCTTAGAAAATGCAAATAGTTTTGACATTTCTTCTTTTGAAAAGATTATATTTGCTGAAGGAAACCGTAATATTACTGGAAACTTTGTTGTAATACCTTCCTTACTTGATTCATGGCCTTCTCCTCAAGTTGCCGCAAAAGATGTTGCAAGATTTATATTTTTTGCTCCATGGTTTGACAAAATTGCTTACTCAAATTCAACATCTACAGGAACAGGAGTGATCTATGTTTTTGCAAAGCCATTAACCACAATACAAAGATCTACAAATGTTTCAGCATTTTTAAATTTTTACACCAATAACTCAGGTATTGAAATTTATAAGAGATTTTATCTTCAAATTCAAAAGTCAAAACCAATAATTATCTCTTTACCTTCAAGTAGCTTAATATTTTCATTAATTCAAATGAATTACACTGTTCCAACCGGAATGGATGAGCTTTTCCCATTTATCCAAATTTTAAATTCGACTTCAAATGAAGTTTACAGAACGCAGCTTCAAAAAATTCCACCAAGACTTGAAACTCCAACAATCTTTGCAGGATCTATACCTTTAAACTTTAAACCAGGTGAGTACTTAATTCTTCTAAGGAATATAAATGGTGAGGTTCTAGGGAGTTCATATATCTCTATTCCTCCGCTTACTATAAGTTTAATTGGAGTAGATTGGCAGCACAATACTTTTAATTTTTCTGTAACATCAAATTCGTTACCAATTGATACAACACAATGCCCAATTTGTAAAGTATCAAATATTACAATGGAAAAGGATGGCAAAGTTCTTTATCTTTATACCCAAAAAAATTTAAGTATTATAAATGGAATTCTTACTTACTCTTTACCACAAGGCTCTATACTTGAAAGCGGTAAATACCAAATAAAAATAAACATTCTTGGTTCTGTATATATTGTTCCTGTTGAAAAATTTGTGGCATATATTTTACCAAGGGAAGTTGTTTTTCCATTAATTAGTATGTTAGTCGCAGTTCTTTTATACTTTTTAACAAAAAGACCAGAAGTTGTTCTTTATGCTATAGATATACCAGATTTCATTCCAAAAGAAAAGAAAAAGATTAAAATAAAAAAGGAAGAATTTCTAAAGCTTTTTGAAAAATTGAACAATAAATATCATTGGAAATATATGCCAATAACAATAGAAGAACTTAAAACAATTTGTTCACAAGAACTCAGGTATACTGGTGAACCAGTAGTTGTAAACGAATTTAATTTACTACTAATTCTTTCACAACTCGAAGCGGAAGGAAAGGTCAAAAGGGTTGAAAACCTTTATATACCAACAGAATGGACAAAGTTTTATAATGAAAAATATCTAGCTATATTTAGGAGGCTCAGAAGTTTTTTTGTTTCAAAGAGCATTCCCTTTACAGAACTTGGGCAAAGTGAGCAAAGTGATATGGAAATAACTTACAATGGAGAAAAGTATTTATTGAGTTTCTTTATTTCCTGGGAGAGTCTGAAAAAGTTTAAGCTGATAGAAGGAGCAAAACACATATTAGTTTTCTTAAATGATCAAGAACTTGAAGATTTCAAGCAGCAGTTATTTTCGAGCTCTTCCCCACAAGCAAGTATACTAAGGTTAGCTATCTTCTCACAAAAGCTTTTCCTAGTAGCGGCATCTCAAGATTTTCTTTCTAAGTTTTTTGTAACTTAAATCTGGAGTTAGGAGAAATTAATTTAAACTAATTTTTACAAAATATTTTTATGGATTATAAAAAATTATTAATTATACTACTATTGTCTTTTTTTTCATCAACCTATGGATGGTGGTTTTTCTTTGATGGGGAAGGTGGAGTGGGCGGGAATGTTACCTGTACACGTACTTCTGAGGATCTTCCAGGTGACCCAATAGATACAACAATGATCCCTATTGTTTACTCATCAGATTTCATATTAACAAAACCAGCAGGGTTTGAAATAATACCAACTAATAATGGTCCTTACATTGCACCGAATATAAGTGAAATTAATTTGATGAACCAGCAAAACAATATCAACCTTTTGGGTGGGCTTTCATCAATATTTCAATTTTCTGCACCTTATGGGTCCCCAGCTTCTTTTGCCTCAGTAACTTCTGGAACGACTTTTATAATAGCTACAAGTGGTACTACAATAGTTATAAATCCTGGTGTACTTCAAACAAAGGTCTTTTCTATTTCTCCACAAATGAATGGAAATTGTTCGGTAGTATATAATGCAAGGGGCTTTCCAGAGAGTGAATTTGAACTTAATGCTCCAATGGTAGCCCATGGTGCTTATGGCAATTTTTCTTCACGTTTCTTGCTTCCAGTTTCAAATATAACAAAACTTATAAACCCAGACTTTACGATTAAACGAACATTGTTTAGTGTATCATGTTACGACAATAACACTGGGGAAAGCTGGTCCTGCTCTGTTGAAGTAGATTATAAAGGAACACTAGAAATTACTAAAAATGCAACTCTTAGAGAATTTGCTTATCCTAATGTTCCCTTCTTAGCTTTAACACATAATATACCAATGAGTGCCTTTCCAGAACTCTCACTTAATTGGAATATTCAACCTTTTGGATTTTCAGGGAGCTATTACATTTTTTCTTCACTTAATACCTTAGGACAAGAAACAAATGGGAGAGTAACAGTAAGAGATGTTGCTGTTGGGTTAGTTTATTCTTACTTGGTTGGGGGAATATCTAAAGATGAGTTGTTAGCAGGGATAAAGAATGTTATTTACCATGCACTTAAAGTTCCAGTATCTAGTGTTGGTAACTCCCAGCAAGATCCTGCAGTAAAAGCAGCAAACCAAATTTCGAATGCAATTTCTAATCCAAATTTCTTAAATTCACCAGGTGATAAATTTGTTAAAGCAAAAGGTATCGTCTCTGCTGTTGATCCCCCTACTTTAAGTGTTTCATTACCTCAAAAATATTTGCTTGATCCTTTTGTTTTTAATGGCTCTGAAATGTTGGTTGCTTCTTACAAGAATTCTACTCGTCATAATCTTTACGAGCTTTGGTATATAAATGAAACAAGTTATTACAACCCAATGTTTTATTATAAAGATTCTTTTCCAACAGATGTCATAGCGGTTGGTGGTACAGGTAATAAAATATATACTGTTGAAAAGTCAGATGAAGGTTATAGCCTTAATACTTATGAAATTATTCCATTTGGTTATAAAAACCCATCCTCACCAATTCCATATAACACAAATGATGCGATTCTAAAAGCACCTATAGATTCAGATCCAAATAAAAAGAAGTTATTTACATCTGTTTATTCTGAATTTAATGCTTCATGGAGTAGATTTTTTGGAAGGGTTCTATATGATGAGACTCACGATTTATATAAATCTGGTTCACGGTTGTTACCAAATTGTGAAAAATTTATTTCTTTTACAGTTGATAAATATACTGGAATTGCGTATGTTTTTTGTTTAACTGGCTACACTACTGAAACTGACCCAAATGGAAATACTGCCTACATCTATGATACATATACGGTATATGATTCAAATGGAAATTCAAAAACGCTTTTTGGCTACAATGATGATTACAACAACGCGAAGATAGCATCTTTTGGAAGCCTTTTCTTTCTTACTTCAAAATTAATTCCTGGTTCAATAAGTGAATATAAAAATAATGGAACTTCATTTATTGGAATAAATGCTATACCAATAAATTATACCGATTTAAATATAAGCCTCTATGCAAATTATGCTTATAACAAACCAAATTGTAATGTAGTTAATGATAAGGGGTCGAACCACAATATTCTTGCAATGAGTATTTACAATGGTTTTATTTATTTAGTGGATCATTGGACACCAGGTTGTGGTATAGATGAAGTAAGGTTAAGGATGGTAGATATCGGAAGTCAAGTGGATGTATTAATCAACCCATTTCTTAATGAAGATAGATTAGACTGTTTCCGAAACAATTCCTGTGGAAAAAATTCAGTATCCCCACCATATGGTTGGATTCTTGCATCAAACAGGCCGGATCATAGCTTATATACCTTTTACCCACAACAAAATGAAAACTTTGGTTTTCCAGAGATCGGAGCCCCACTTTCTAATTCTTATTCTGCAAATATGAGTATTGATGATTTTGGAAGAATTTATTTAGTCACATCTGGAAGTGGTAAAAGTTTGGCGATAATAGACCTTCAACCGTCTAATTACACTTTGTATTCTTTTGGTGCGGGATCATTGTATGCCTGTATCCAAAGCTCTACAAGTTCCGGCTCATATGTTATAGTAGAAAAAAAAGGAATTGGAACAAAGGAAATTACCCAAAATACAAAATGTTTTTCTGGTAGCTCTGATATTCTAAGTAAAATAAATTATATTTATGGTGCACCGAATATACTCAACCATTTAAACCAAATATACGCTTTACCAATTGGAAGTATATTCTCTGGTCCAGGTATATCTACAAATATAGCTGCAGTAAATAAAGGTATGGCACTGTTTAATAATGAGGCATTTTATCAGCAAGCCCAACTGCTTCCTAAATTAGAATATCCAACTTCTAAAACCACTCTTAAATCTTCAGTAGGCGGAGAGTTTATTTTACCATTCTATTCCCTTTATTTATTTAATCAGACTTCTAATGTAACATATACACACTACTCCGTAACATCTTATGGAGATTGCAATGTAAGTGACGAGGAGATTGATGCACATAAACCGCCTAAAACACAAATTATACCATACCCAGGACCAAAAGAAGTTTACGCTAGATACACGTTCTCTACAACTTATGCTAATTTAAATGCTCAACAACCAATAGAAGCAAAATTTGAAAGCAGCAACTTGATCTTTGTAATTTATTCCTTAGTAAATGGGACAATTTCTCCTGTTTTTCTTTACCAAAAATCGTTACCTCAACAAATAGTTTCAGTTTCTTTATTCGAAATTCTTGGTTTTGGTTCAAAGCCATTTGGAGAAACATATATTAACGTAACTCCAATTTCTGCATACGGCACTTCTACTGATAATAGAAGGAGTACAATTTCAAAAATTAGACTTTTTGATTACATTACACAAGTATGGAAAATTAAAGGAACAAACACTGTTCTATATGCAACAGGTATTACAAAACAAATAGAGGGTGGTGATAAGAATCTTCAAAAGGATTACTACTTTAATGTTAACAATGTTATTCAATCTGCTGCTGAAATTTTAAATACCCCAATAAACTTAGCAATTGCAAGTGCTATGGTTTTTCCATCACAATATTTTTCAGCGGAAGTTCCGATTATAAATAGAAAAGTTCCATATCTAGCTTTTGTTGAAAATATTTTGTCAATTTTTAGTAGTGATAATTTACTTGGAAGACGAAGTATGAATGTAACATTTGTTGACTTATTTAACTCTACATTTAATTTGCCAATGCGCCTCGATCTTGCTTACTCTACAAAAATTAATGCAACTTTGAATACATCTATAGATAAAAATAATAGAAATTTGACACATGTAACCGTAAGAGGTAATCTTTCTAAGGTTGTCTTTGATCGCCAAACTAACACTGTTAAGTATGAACCAATATCTGGAAGAATTTATGCTTATGTAAATAGAAACATAAACTATTGTAATAAACCAATTATTGTGTATTATGGTGGGGTTTATATTCCAGCTTGTTCACAAAACTTAGCCACACAAAATCCTTTAGAGGCTATTAGGTGCTCACTAGGCTTGGAGAAACATTGTATACTAGCAAATCCACTAAACTTTACAAGAGAGAATATACCTATGGAACCGGTAGCCAATGTTATTAATTATCAACCTTCAGATCCACTTGAAAAGAAGAATACTATTTGTAATATTAATGGAGATACTTACCCAAGCGTTTGCACAAATGGGTATTTCTGTTTGCCTATTTATCCAAATGGAACTGGCTACTGTACTTCACAAATTGGACTAGTAAACATTACAGATACCTCTTCAAATGGCGAATTTAAATTCAATTTTGATATTTATGGTTTTGGACTTGGAGAAAAACTAATTTTACAATATTATGGATATCCTAAATTCCAAAAAGTTACAACTTTTGATATTTATCATAACCAACATACGCAGTACATAGAAAATTATGCATACTTACCTGCAACCACTGTTCTTTCATTTAATTATGGGCTTTTGCCATTAAGAATTGGAGACTTCCTATCATTTTTTGTAATTTTAGTAATTTGCTTGTCAGTGATACTAGTCTTTATCTTTAGAAAAAAGAAGGCCAAAGATTAAAATTATATATACCTTTAGGTGTTGTCCAATAATTCCCTCTGAGAATTTGCAAAAGAAAAAATAAATTTAAAGAAATAGTATCTAATTTAGAGGTGAGGCCAGATGCAAACCAAACCCCACCCAAATAAAATTCGAAATTGGAGTTTATATAACTCACTGTTAGTAATTCGCGGAAGGGTATCAACTTATCTTGGCCCTGCAATAAAGAGTAGGGGTAAAGACTTAAAAATTTTAAATAAAAATAAAGTTGGTAGACCTTACCAGTATTCTACCGAGGAGATTGTTGCAGCATTTGCGATAAAATCTGTTTTAAAATTAGGTTATAGAGAGGCATCTGGTATGGTTTTGGATTTTGAACTTGCTTGGCAAGTAAAGAATTCACCAAATTTTAGAACTATTCATTGGCGTATAAAGAATATGGATAAAAAGGGAATAAGGTATAGCCTACTCGATGCTTATGAGGTAAAACATATAGTGCATATTGATGTGGTTATAGACTCGACAGGTATAAAGAGTAGAAACGATGGAGAATATAGGTCAACAAAATATGGGAAAATAAAGGAATGGAAGAAACTTCATATTGTTGTGGATAGAAGGACTCACAGAATATTAGATATGAGGGTAACAAGTAGCAGCAAAGGTGATACAAGAGAATTTATTCCTTTATTGAAATCAATTAAAAACAAAGTAAGAACCGTTATTGCGGATGGTGCATACGACTCTGAGAAAAACTTTGAATACTGCCATAAACACAATATAATTCCTTTAATCCCAGTGCGTATTAACTCAAAGAGAGGTTCAAAGCATAGGAAGCAGCATGTTGAAGAGCAACTTGGTTTAAGGCAGAGAAGCAAAAGAGGTTTACCAAAAGAGATACGCATAGAAAACCAAGAGAGATGGAAAAAGGAAAGTGGTTATCATGCACACTCTATCGTAGAAGGAGTATTCTCGGTATTCAAAAATGCTTTTGGAGAGTATACCTTCTCCAAAAAAGAGAGTATGAAAGAGAAAGAACTGATGCTAAAGGCATTGGTTTATAATCAATTTTTTGTAAAATGATGTAAATTAACAAACAAAAAAGGAACAAAAACAAATGGTTAGTGCAAGTTTTATCAACTATTTAGAATTATTGGACAATACCTACCTTTAGAAAAATTTTTATTTAAGAAAGTTTATAATAAAATCATGATAGAAATTCTTTCTATAAGCTTTTTTTCAGGTATGATGGGCATATTTATAATAATTTTACTTTTAATTTCCGCTCTTCTCCTTATTGGAAAGAACCCATTTAAGAGTTTTAGCTTAACTGCATTAGTTACAACAAAACCTTTGGCAGCTAACTTGCCTGCTTTTGGAAGAAATACAAGTTGGAGTTATGGTCTTCTCACCGGGAGTAAAAAAGGAGGAACTATTGGGAGAGCTTGGAGAGAACCACAAACAGGAAAAAAAGTAAAAGAAAAAGGGGTACAACCAGGTAAAGCTAAGGGTCTCATACCTAAAACATTCGATGCAATAAAAGCTACTGTTAGATTTTTTAATAAAAACGCAGCTCGAAATTTTGCTGATTTTTATACTCCTTTATTAAAGAAGAATTCAGGTCAGAATACTGTTAAAATAAATTATGAAGAAGTGGTAAAGGAATATCCTTCACGCAAAAAATGGCCATTAGAGAAAAATAAATACTTAGGAAAAATATTACCACACTATTTTGATCTTATAATTAATATAAGAAATTTAAAAGCTTCAAAAGAAAAATTGATAGAAGAACGTAACAAGATTACTAAAAAACAAAAATTGGATCAAAAAGACCAAGACAAACTTAAGAAAATTGATGAAAAACTTAAACAATTAAATGAATTTGAAACACAATTAAAGAACGCAACTAGACTGTTTGGATTGAGTGCTGCACAAACTACTGGTATAACTCCTTACCATTTTGGTATTACTGCAAACTTTAGTAAGCACGGTATTAACGTAACAAATGAGCTTCTTAAATTAGTAGCAAAAGAAAAAATAGATCAAATAAAAAATGAAGATGAAGCTAAAAAAGAATTTATTAAAACTGTAAAGGATACAGTAAATGAGTATAACACAAATCGAAAGTATGAAGATTTTAGAAAAGTAACTGGCAAACTGAAAATTGATGAAAAAGAGTTAAATGGGATTTTTGAAAGTGCTAAGCAGTTAAAAGATATATATACACCACCAGCCAATCAAGATACACTAATAAAAGAAGAAGCTTTTGCAAAACTAATTGAATTAAATAAAAAATTAGAAGATTATTCAAAAGATATGGCTGCAGCTTATGCTATACACACCTATGAGAAGGGTGAGAATAAGGATTCTGCCTTCGCTAAAATTGTAAATCTTTCAGAAGTATCTGGAGTTGATTTAGCAACACCTTTCTTAGCCGGATTAAACATTGCTTCTAATAATCCTAAGGAAAGCAAGAAGGCGGTTTATGATTATAATACAAAAACCGTAACACCACCACGACAAGGTTTATTCCCAGCTATTAAAACACAAATTGAGAAAGAAGTTGGTACTGGGGTTAAATTAGATATTCCATATGCAAGAGTAGACATGAAAGAGGTTAATGAAGAAGTTAAAAGGTTAAAAAGCAATCAAGCAAAGTTGCAGAATCTTAACCCATATTATATTGAAAATGCAATCCATGTAATAAGTCACAATAATATAATTAATTCAAAAAGTACAGGAGAAAAAATTTCTTTTCGTTACTTAATTATGGCTGGTGGAGTACCTCCTTATTATAAGAAGCCACCTACTAATAAAGGGTAATCCAAAAATAAAAAAGTGTAAAGTGAGGATTAAACAACACCTTTTATAACTATAAATAAAACAAAAAATAGCACAAACAAAAAGAAAAAAGAAATTAAAAGCTATTCCTCTTCGTCTTCTGGTTCTTCTTCATCGTCAAAGTCTTCATCCCAGTCTTCTTCATCTTCATCTTCTTCTTCATCTTCATCGTCTATGTCCATAACTTCACTCTTCTTTTTTTGATAAACTTGTATTTAAATCTTTCTTTTTTTGGTTTTGTTAAACAATTAAAAGTAACAAAAGATCTCTTAAACAAATTTTTATTTTTGGTTTTGTGTTATTGGGTAACATTTTTTAACTTATGAAAAATTTTTATAAGTCTATCTTCCATTATAAAATAAGGGTTTATCCCTATTTGTGGTTTAATGGAAGCATATCTTTACCTTGAAAATGGCGAGCTTTACATAGGGAATTCTTTTAGTTATGGTTCTTTAAAGGTTGGAGAAGTTGTATTTACAACATCTATGAATGGCTATCCGGAAAGTCTTACTGATCCATCTTATAAAGGCCAAATTCTTGTAGTAACCCACCCATTGGTTGGAAATTATGGTGTTCCAAAAATTAAAAAAGAAAATAGAATAATAAAAAATTTTGAATCTGAGCATATAATGGTTGAAGGGCTAGTTATTTCAGAGCTTACAAGCGGAAAAAAGTGGAATAGCTCAAAGACATTAGAAGAATGGCTCAGAGAAGAAAAAATTGCTGGAATTCAAGGTATAGACACGAGAGCTTTAACAAAAAAGCTAAGAGAAAAAGGAGTAATGATGGGTATTATATCTAGAGAAAAATTGGAAGAAAAGCAAATTAAAAAAATTTTTAAAGAAAAATACTCTCAAAAAAATTTTGTAAGCATGGTTTCAACTAAGAAAACAATTTTTTACAAGGGTAAAACAAATAAAACAATAGTCTTAGTTGATTTTGGAGTTAAGCACGGTATTTTAGAAGAGCTTTACAAACTTGGTTTTTCTATTGTTAGGGTACCATGGAATTCAAAACCAGAAAAAATTTTAAGCTATAATCCAAGTGGTATTGTTTTAAGTAATGGTCCTGGGAATCCAAGTATTTTAAAAGAAGCAATAAGCACAACAAAAGCAATCTTAGAATATAAAATTCCATTATTTGGTATTTGTTTGGGGCATCAACTTTTGGTTTTAGCACTAGATGGAAAAGTTGAAAAAATGAAATATGGACATAGAGCAATAAACAAAGTAGTAATCGATTTAAATACAAAAAAAGGGTACATAACAACCCATAACCATGGATATGCATGCAAAAAAGAAGAAATAGAAAAAATGAAAGGAGTAAAGATTTGGTTTATAAGCCCAGATGATAATGTTGTTGAAGGACTTCTTTCAAAGAATTTTATTTCTACTCAATTCCATCCAGAGGCAAGACCAGGACCAAACGATTCAAGCTTTATATTTAAAATTTTTAAAAAAATGGTTGAAAAAAATGAAAGGTAAAAAAGTTCTTATTATAGGTTCAGGGCCGATAAAAATTGGAGAAGCAGCAGAATTTGATTACAGTGGTAGTCAAGCTTTAATAGCTTTAAAAGAAGAAGGAATAAAAACAATATTACTAAATTCAAACGTTGCGACTGTTCAAACAAGTTATGATATCGCTGATAAGGTTTATCTTCTTCCAGTTAATTTTGATTTTGCAAAAAAGGTTATTGAAAAAGAAAAACCTTTTGGAATAATGATTGGTTTTGGTGGAGAAACTGCACTAGACGTTGGTGTTGAGCTTTTTGAAAGAGGAGTTCTTGAAAGATATAATGTTAAAGTTCTTGGTACAAGTATAGAAGGAATAAAAAAAGCACTAAGCAGAAAAGCCTTTAGAGAAACAATGCAAAAAAACAACATTCCAATACCAAAAAGCAAAGCAGCAAGAAATGAAGAAGAAGCTCTTCAAGCGGCTGAGGAAATTGGTTACCCAGTTATACTTAGAGCAAGCTTTAATCTTGGTGGCAGGGGTTCTGTTGTAATCAACAATAAAGAAAAACTAAAACAAGAATGGAAAAGGAGTTTTGCCCAAAGCAAAGGAGAAGTTCTTGTTGAAAAATACTTAAAAAATTGGAAAGAAGTAGAGTTTGAAGTTGTTAGGGATTCTTTTGATAATTGTGCAGTTCCAGCATGTATAGAAAACCTTGACCCAATGGGTGTTCACACAGGGGATTCAGTTGTTGTTACTCCAGCTCAAACCTTAGATAATTTTGAGTATCAAAAGATGAGAAGTGTTGCAATAAACGTTGCAAAAGCTATAAACTTAGTTGGAGAATGTAATGTTCAATTTGCAATAGACCCAAAAAGTTACAAGTTTTATGTTATAGAGACAAATCCAAGAATGTCCCGCTCAAGTGCTCTTGCAAGTAAAGCTACAGGCTATCCTCTTGCTTATGTAGCAACAAAGCTTGCTCTTGGTTATAAGCTTTATGAGATAAAAAATTCTGTTTCAAAAGCAACAACTGCTTTCTTTGAGCCAAGCTTAGACTATATAACAATAAAAATTCCAAGATGGGACTTCGAAAAATTTGAAAATGTTATTGATGAGCTTGGAACTGAAATGAAAAGTATTGGAGAAGTTATGGGAATCGGAAGGAATTTTGAGGAAGCGCTTCAAAAAGCAATAAGAATGCTTGATATAAATGAACCAGGGTTGGTTGGGGGGAAAATTTATAATTCAAAACTAACAAAAAAGGAGATAGAAGAAGCTTTGAAAAAGAGAAAGCCTTATTGGTTTCTTTATGCTGCAAAAGCTTTCAAAGAAGGAATAAGTGTAAGAAAAGTTTCAAAGATCACCGGCATAGATGAATTTTTCTTAAGAAAAATACAAAATGTTGTAAAAGTTTTTGAAAGCTATAAGAAATCAAAGCAGAAAAAGAAAATTGATTTACTTAAAAAACTTGGCTTTTGTGATGAGCAACTAAAAGTTGATTCACAAGCACCTTACATAAAGCAAATAGATACGCTTGCAGGAGAATGGCCAGCTTCAACAAATTACCTTTATACAACATACAACGCTTCTGAAGATGATATAAAAAGTGATAAAAAAAGTAAGGCTTTGGTTATTGGAGCTGGAATGTTTAGAATAGGAGTAAGTGTTGAGTTTGATTGGTGTACAACAACATTATCAAATGGATTAAAAAATTATTTTGATGAAGTTGCTATAATAAATTACAATCCAGAGACTGTTTCAACAGATTGGTATAGGGTCGAGAAACTTTATTTTGATGAAATAACAGAAGAGACAATTACAAAACTTTATAAAAAAGAAGGCTTTGGTTATGTTGTAACTTTTGCTGGTGGGCAAATAGGAAATAACTTAGCAAAGGAACTTGAAGATAAAAAAGTAAAAATACTTGGAACATGTGGAAAAAGTGTTGATACTGCTGAGGATAGAAATAAGTTTAGTAAACTTTTAGAAAAACTTAATATTAAACAACCTCCTTGGATAAGTGCAAAAAGCAAGAAAGAGATAGAAGGGTTTGCAAAAGAATATGGTTTTCCGCTTCTTTTAAGACCAAGCTATGTTTTAAGTGGCTCAGCAATGAAAATTGCAAAAAACTTTAAAGAACTTTATTCATACTTAAGGCTTGCAGCAGCAGTATCAAAAAAGTACCCAGTTGTAGTTTCTAAATTTATAACTAATGCAGAAGAAACAGAGCTCGATTGTGCAACAGATTCAAAAAAAGTTTTTGGAGTAAGTATGAAACATATAGAAGAGGCAGGGGTTCATAGTGGGGATGCAACAATTGTTACTCCTTATTTTGGTGAAAAAAGAGTATATAAAAGGATGAAAGAGATTGCGGTAACTCTTGCAAACGAACTTTCTATAAAAGGAGTTTTCAACATTCAATTTATTACTAAAGACTCTGAACCTTATGTAATAGAGCTTAATCTTAGGGCAAGCAGGTCGATGCCTTTCTGTTCAAAGTCTGTTGGTTACAATATAATAAACCTCGGGCTAAAAGGAATATTTTCAAATCTTGATTTTAGCGAAGAGTTTTCTGAACCAAAGCACAAAGCCTTTGCTGTTAAAACTCCACAATTTAGTTGGGGAAGATTAAGAGGGACTTATCCATTTGTTGGTCCTGAAATGAGAAGCACAGGAGAAAGTGCAGCCTTAGGAAAAAGTATAAACGAAGCTTTGTTAAAAAGTTGGCTTGGCGCGTCTCCAAATAGGATTCCGGAAAAAGGAGCTTTGGTTTATGGTTTATCAAATAAAAAGTCTTTGGAAAATGCTTCAAAAAATCTTAAAAATCTCGGGATTGAGGTTTTCTCTTTAGAAGAAGCACCGATACAAAAAACAACACAAATAAGCAAAGAAAACACTATTAAACTAATAAACAGCGGATATGTTGATATTCTAATTACAGATAGTTACTTAAAGGGCATAGATTATCATTTGAGAAGAGCAGCAGCAGATTTAAATGTTCCATTAGTTTTAAATGGTAAACTTGGTTATTTTCTTTCAAAAGCGTTTAAGGAAAAACAGTTTGAGATTCTAGAAATGAAAGATTACTGGTAAACTTTATATTTTTATGATTAAATATAAAAAAGGGTTAAAATGATAGAAGAAGAACTTCGTGCTATGAAGGATGAGATAGATAAAGAGATAGAGAAATGGCTTCCAAGAAAAGGGGAAGAAAAAGCATTACTGAGGTTAACAAAAAATGCAAATTATTCACTTCCATTGCAAGAATATGAAGAAGGGCTTTCAAAACCTTTATATGAACTTTTAGATAGGGGAGGAAAAAGATGGAGACCAGTGTTATTAGCATTGGTTGCTGAAGCATTCGGTGTTAAAAAAGATGTTTATAAAACTTTATTCCCTGTAATAGAAGTTATCCACAACTCTAGTTTAATTTCTGATGATATAGAAGATGGAAGCGAGATGAGAAGAGGAAAACCTGCAGTACATAAGATTTTTGGTGTGGATATTGCTTTGAATGCTAGTGAATTTGCATTTTTTGCACCTGTCCAAGTATGCATTATCCAAAATAAGAAGATAGGAAAAAGAATCAAGCTCAAGCTTCTTGAGATTTATTTAGAGGAGATGACAAAACTTTCTATGGGTCAAGCTATGGATATAGTTTGGCACAATAACATTGGAAGAGCAAATGAAATAACAGAAAATGAGTACTTTCAAATGTGTGCATGGAAAACAGGTACTCTTGCAAGGATGGCAACAAAAATGGGTGCAGCACTTGGAAACGCAAGTGACGAAGCGATAGAAGCTATTGGAGAATATGCTGAAAAAATAGGTATTGCCTTCCAAATCCAAGATGATATACTAAATTTAACAGGAGAAGAATTTGCTGAGAAAAAAGGAGGAGTTGGAGAGGATATAACAGAAGGAAAGCGTTCTTTAATGGTAATTCATACTCTTCAAGTAGCTTCACAAGAAGATAAGAAAAGATTGATAGAAATTCTTTCAATGCATACAACAGACCAAAACCTAAGAAATGAAGCAATTGCAATAATTAAAAAATATAACTCAATTGAATATGCAAAACAAGTTGCAAAGAAGCTATTACAAGAAGGATGGGCAAAAGCAGATGCCTATCTCCCAAATAATGAATATAAACAGAAGCTTAAAGACCTTTCAACATTTTTGGTAGAAAGAAAAATATAGTGAAAACTTGCAAATTTTTACACTTGATGAAAAAGGAATATTAGGAGCTTTTTTGATTTTTGTTTTAATCTTCTTTTTTGGTAGAGAACTTTGGTTTTTATTCTTTCTTCCATTACTTTTATTTTTGGTTCTTTCCTGGGTTGTAACAAACATTGGAAAAGAAAAAAAGAAAAAGCTAGGAACTTTTGAAAAGAAGAGGAGTATTGAAAATGTTTTTGCAAACGGTATTATTCCATTGCTTATGGTATTCCTTTATTTTCTAACAAACAAAGAAATTTTTATTCTTGGGTATCTTGGAGCTGCCGCTGCTATTACAAGCGATAAATTTTCAAGTGAAATAGGCATTCTAGATGGAGTTCCAAGAAGAATTTTAGATTTTAAAAAAGTGAAAAAAGGGGAAAGTGGAGGAATAACAGTTCTTGGTAGTGTTGCAGGGATGTTTGCATCATTTTTAATCTCTTTAACCTCTTTTCTTTTTGGAATGCAAAATAAAATTTTGATAATATTTATTGCAGGTGTTCTTGGAAATATTTTTGATAGTGTATTTGGAGTTTTTGAAGAGAAAGGTTTTGGGAACAAGCACACAACAAACATTCTTTGTTCCTTCTTTGGTTCTTTATTTGCAATTTGTTTGGAATTTTTGTAATCAATTTATTTAAAAGATGAAAAATACAAATGTGAAAAAAATAAAGAAAATTGCTCTTGAAAGAATAGAAATTTTATTTGATGAAGCTAAAAAAATTGCTAAAGAGGATAAACAACTTTCAAATAAGTATGTGGAAAGACTCCTATTAATTGCAAGACATTACAGAGTTAAATTGCCAAGGTATATAAAAAATTATATCTGTAAAAAATGCAAGAATGTATTAATTCCAGGTTTCAATGCTACCGTTAGAGTTACTCATAAAGGATATATAGCAATAAGATGCGAATGTGGAGAAGAAAAGCATATATTTTTAAAAGAAAAATCAAAAAATAAATAAGGGGGAAATATGAGGTTCGTAATAGAAGACGCAGGATTCTGGAAAAGCTGTGTTAGTGCAATCGCAAATATAGTAGACGATGGAGTATTTGTAGCTTCAAAAGAGGGAATTTCTTTAAAAGCTATAGACCCTTCTGGAATAAGTATGGTTTCTTTTACTTTACCAAAAGAGGCTTTACAACAATACGAAATAAAAGAAGCAGAAGAGTTAGGTGTAAGCCTTGAAGACTTAGAAAAAGTAACTTCTAGGCTAAGAAATGGAGAAAAGTTAGAAGTAAAGAAAGAAGGAAACTCCTTATTAATGAATTTTGGAAAAAGGGGAAGAGTGAAGCTTAGCTTAATAGAATCTACAAACAAAGTTGAAAAGGATCCTGAGTATGGAAGGGATGCTGAAGTTACAATTTCAGCTTATGATTTTAAAGAGATGTTAAAAGATGCTTCAATATTTTCTTCCCAAGTTACTTTTAAAGTAGCAGATAACAATTTTTCAATTTTTGCAAAGAGTGAAAACGGAGAGATAGAGGAAAGTTGCGAAGAGAATACTATAAAAGAAATAAAAATAAATGAAAAGGAATCAAAAGCCACATTTTCACTTGAATTCTTAAACGATATTATAAAAGCATGTCCGGATGAAGCAAACATTAAACTTGCTTTTGGAAGTGACAAACCAATTAAAATAGAATACACAATTGGTAAAGCAAACTTCATTTATTACTTAGCTCCAATAGTAGAGCAGTAGCATGCAACTTGAGCTTCTTGGAAAGTATCCATTTATTGAAGAAGCTAAGGATTATCTTAAAGGAAAGGAATACCAAATAACCCCCAGGCTTATAGATGAAAGCTTAAAAAGAGTAAACTTGGATCTTTCTCAAAAAAGCTTTGTCTATGTTGGCGAAGAAGGTTTGCTTACTTATGCTATTGCAAGAAGTTTGGTAAGTGCAACAGCAAGCAGCTATATAATTTCTAGGTTTGCAATAAATGAAGCAAAAAATTTTATAGAACTTCTTTCAAAAGAAGAAAACCAGATAGTTTTAGAAGTTTCAGAAAAACTTGGAATAAAAGTTGAGGTTTCTACAAATGATTGGGTCATAGATTTTATCTCTTATCTTGCAAACATTCCAAAAAGCCAAGAATACAAGCTTGTAAATCAAAACATAAAAATGGGTAAGGTGTATCTTTCAAGAACCAAATTTATAAGATTTCTTGAGGAAGCAATAAGAAACAAGGTTTATTCTGGTTTGCCAATTAAAAAAGAGGATATACCAAAAGAAATTGTTGAAGCAAGCAAAAGAATCGAAGTTAAGATCGAAACAAAGGATATTAAAATTTCAAAAACAAGTATTGCTCCTTGCATGCAAAGGTTAATTGATCGGCTTAAAAAGAGTGAAAATCTATCTCATCAAGAACGCTGGATTCTTGTTGTTTATTTATGCAAGCTTGGAGTAAGTAAAGAAGAAGTAAAGCAACTTTTCAAGTTTGCCCCAGATTACAATGAAAAAATAACAGATTACCAAGTAGAATACCTTTATAAAAAACAGTATATGGTTCCAAGTTGCCCAACCTTAAGAACCTATGGAATCTGTGTTCAGGATTGTGGTGTTAAAAACCCACTTTCCTTTAAAAAGAAGTCAAAAGATTTAGATACAAAATAAGAGTAGTTTACTTTTACTTTTTTACCTTTCTTTCAATCTCTTTCTCATTAATTTTTAAATTTCTTCCTCTTGCGCACCTAACGCAAACACCAAGAGAAGCAACATAATGCTTGTCACATACTGGCCTTCCACAAAGCTTGCAAACGTGTGAAGCAATATCCCCACAGATATAACAAAGTGATTTCATCATAATTTAACTTTTAAAGCACTAAATAAAAACTTTTCCAAATACTGCTAAAGTGATATAAACCAAAATTTCTAAATATTTTTATGATCTATTTTAGGCACAAGGAGCCAAGGAAATTTCAAGATAAGATGATAGATGATATTTACAACGCTTTAAAAGAGAAAAAAAACATAATAATTAACGCTCCAACAGGTATTGGAAAAACAGATGCAGCTCTTAGTCCTGCTGTTTCTTTTGCTCTTGAAAACAATCTTGATGTTTTCTTTATAACACCAAAAATCTCACAGCACAAAATTGCATTAGATGTACTTGAAGGTATCAAGCAAAAGTATTCTTTAGATTTTTTGTTTGTTGATTTTGTTGGAAAACAAAACATGTGTATAAATCCAGAACTTATGGATATGGATGCAAATGCTTTCTATACATTATGTGAAAGAAAAATGAAAAAAGGAGAATGTAACTTTTTTGAGAATTACCTATTACTTGAAAGAAATGAAGAAGATGCACTTGAACTTTTAAGAAGTTTAAAAGATTATTCCCATATCTCTTTATTTGATATAGGTTTCAAAAATAACATTTGTCCTTATGAACTTGCTTCTTTAATAGCTAAAAATTCAAGAGTAATTATTTGTGATTACACTCATATCCTTAGCCCAATAAGTTTTCAATTTCTAAAAAAAATTAAAAAAAGCTTGAAAAGTAGCATTTTGATATTTGATGAAGCGCATAATATTATTCCAAGAGCCCAAGATTATTATAGCTCTACAATAAGTGAAAAAACAATAGCTAAAGCAAAAAAAGAACTTGAAAAACTAAATTCAAAAACAAGCTTAGATTTTTTCGAGTTTAAACTTAGAGGTATAGCTCAAGAAAAATTGAAAGGTCTAAGAGAAGCTTTTTTAGCTAAAGAAGAGCTAGAAAATGTTTTTGGAGTAGAAAACAAGGAAGCAGAAAAAGAGTTAGAAGAACTTGGTTTAGAATATGCTCAAAAGTTTGAAGCAAAAAAAGTTGCTCTTCTTAAGCTTTCAAGATTTTTCTACTTTTGGGATGAAGCAGGAGATGGGCTTGCTAGAATAATAAGCAAAGAAAACCAAATAAAGGTTGCTATAAAAAATCTTTACCCAGAGCAGATAAAGCAAATTTTTAATGAAGCATATTGCAATATTTTTATGAGTGCAACTCTTCAACCTCTTGAAATGTATAAAGACCTTTTTGGAGTTGAAGCAATAACGAAGACTTACCCTTCACCTTTTCCAAAAAAGAATAAACTTATTATGATAGATGATTCAACAACAACAAAGTATGAGAATAGGACAATTGAAGAATACAAAAAAATTGCTAATAAAATTGAAGAAATTTTTGAAAAAATTCCTGGAAATGTCGCATGTTTCTTTCCAAGCTACGAAGTTTTAAAGAATGTTCTTCGCTACATAAGTAACAAAGAAGTTTTGGTCCAAAGAGAAAATATGAACAGCAAAGAGATTCAAAACCTTTTTGAACAACTTAAAAAGAGTAAAAAAGTGTTACTTTTTGGGGTTATGGGTGGTAGCTTAAGTGAAGGTGTTGATTATCCAGAAAATGTTTTAAAAGGAATAATTGTTGTAGGAATCCCCCTCGAAAAGCCAAATCTTGAGACAAATGCTAGAATAAGCTTTTATGAAAAGAAGTTTGGGAATAAAGGAAAGGATTACGCTTATATCATTCCAGCAATAATTAGAGCTGTTCAAGCAGCAGGAAGAGCGATAAGAAGCGAAAAAGATAAAGCAGTTATTGTTTTTATGGATAAACGTTATAAATGGAGAATTTACTCTTCTATTCTTGAGCAATTCGAGGCAAAGCAAGATTTTGAAGAGCTAGAAGAATTTTGGAAAAAGAACTCAGTATTTCTTGAGAATAAGGATTCTTGAAAAAATAATATAAGGATAATAACCTTTGCTTGAGAAGTATTCTGAATTTTTTGAATAATCTATATCGCGAAGAGCTATGAAACTGATGTTTTGTACTGGGTTCGCATAAATTGTTTTAATCCCTTTATAATACCATTTATTCCAACTTGTTATGTTTTCTCCATCGAAAGATAAAGCCTTTTCAAGGTCCTCACTGGTACAATTGTTAGAAAGTATTCTCCAATTCCAATACACACTTAATTTATAATTTGAGTAAAATGAGTAATAATAAACAAATGTTGGCGAGTAATAAATAAGAAAAACATTACTTTTATTTGCTAAGATTTCTGCAGCTTCTATTTCTTCTTTACCTCCATAATAACTCATTGATTTTTGAATTTTTGCGCCATCTATAATATAAAAAGAGTACAAAATCATATAAACAAAAAGTAAAGAGATAATGAAATAATCTAACTTGTTCTCTTTTCTAAAGAATTTAGTAGTAAGTACAGCAATCGCCGGAAGCACCGGTGCGTAATACCATAACATTCCTTTATCAACAACAAATATACCAAAAACAAAGATAAACCAAAAATCAAAAAATTCTAAAGTTTTTTTATTTAAAAATGCAAGTAAAGAGAAGACTGAAAATGGGAAAAGTAGCAGTAAAAAGTTAGCTATAAAAGCAACAATATTTCCTTTATCAATAGAGAAATGCCTAAGATCATAAATAAACATTTCGCCAGTTTTAAAAACAAAAGAATTTAGAAACACAGGAATTACTAAAAAAGAAAAAGAGAAAAGTAAAAGTACAATTTTTTGTGTAGTTGCTTTCTCCTTTATAAAATAAAAAATTATTATTGGGGGAATAATTAGTGCTTCATAAGTTTTTATTCCAAAAGCAATAGCAAGGAGTATTCCTGCAGGTATAAGAAAATAATTTTTTCTTAAAGATAAAAGATAAAAATAAACGCTTGGAAGAAAAAAAGCCATAAGTTCTGCTTCATTAAGAGGTGTTGAAAAAATAACAGCAGAAATTGGATTTATTGAAAAAACAAGTGTTGCAATAGTAGAGAACTTTTCGTCAAAAAAGATCCTGCAAATTTTGTAAAAGAAGAATACAGAAACAACAAAGAATAAAACACAAGGAAAAGAAACCATTAAGCTTGGGTTAAAACTTAAAAATTTTGAAAATTTTACAAAGAAGGCATAGATATAAAAGAATATTGGTGATTTCCAAGTTTCTTTATAACCAAGATAAGTTGCTTTTCCAGTTTTCTCTACTTCAATTATTGTTTGAGAATAAAGGGCGGCATCTCCTACAACAGGTAAAGATGCAAAATAAAAATAAATGCAAGCTACGGCAATAAGAATAAAAATACCCAATACCGATGGTCTCATAAAAAATTTTTTAATGTAAGCTTTTTATTTTTTTCTTTGTAAAAAATTCTTGGGGTAGGTATGATAGAAAAAATTCAAAAAAGGGATGGAAGAATTGTAGCTTTTGATAAAAATAAGATAGCTGAAGCAATATGGAAGGCAGCTCAAAGTGTTGGGGGAACAGATAAACAAAAAGCTTACGAACTTACAGATAAAGTTGTTGAATATTTAGAAAAACAAGCTAAACCAGGGGAGATCCTACATGTTGAGCAGGTTCAAGATGCTGTTGAAAAAATTCTTGTTGAAAATGGGCATTATAAAACAGCAAAAGCTTATATCCTTTATAGAGCATTACACAACCAAATAAGAGAGTTTGTTGATAACTATTTAAATCAAGATACATGGCTTGTTAAAGAAAATGCAAACATGACTTATTCTTTGCAAGGTTTACATAACTATATATCTTCAAAAGTCATTTCTGAATATTGGCTACATAGAATCTATTTAAAAAGGAATCCAAAAATTGCACAAGCTCATATTGATGGAGATTTTCATATTCACAATCTTCAGATCCTGGGTCCGTATTGCGTAGGTTGGGATTTGAGAGATTTGCTTGTTTCCGGATTTACAGGAGTAAAAGGAAAAATTTCATCAAAGCCAGCAAAGCATTTTAGAGTAGCATTATTGCAAGCGGTGAACTTTATATTTACTCTAACCGGAGAAGCAGCCGGTGCTCAGGCTTTTTCAAACTTTGATACTTACTTAGCACCGTTTATAAGATACGATCACTTAGATTATAAAGAGGTTAAACAAGGTTTACAAGAATTTATCTTTAATATGAACGTACCTACTAGGGTGGGCTTCCAAACTCCATTCAGTAATATAACCTTAGATTTAACCGTTCCTTCGTTTATGAAGAATGAGCAAGTAATAATAGGAGGAAAATTAATGGATGAAACCTACGGAGACTTTCAAGAAGAAATGAATATGTTTAATAAAGCACTTTTTGAAGTAATGACAGAAGGAGATGCAAATGGTAGAGTTTTTTCTTTTCCAATACCAACAATAAACATAACAAAAGATTTTAATTATGATACAGAAGGTGCAAATCAACTATTTGAAGCAACAGCAAAGTATGGTATCCCTTACTTTGCAAACTTTGTAAATAGTGATATGAATCCCGAAGACGTTAGAAGTATGTGTTGCCATTTAAGACTTGATAATAGAGAACTCAAAAAAAGAGGTGGTGGTTTATTCGGTGCAAATCCTTTAACAGGTAGTATTGGTGTTATTACAATTAACCTTCCAAGGATTGGTTATCTTTCAAAAGAAGAGTCTCAATTTTTCGAAAGGCTTGATGAACTGATGGAACTAGCTAAAGAATCGCTTCAAGTGAAAAGGGAATTCTTAGAGAAGTATACTGAAAAAGGACTTTATCCTTATTCAAAGTTTTACCTTCGTACAATTAAGCAAACTTTTGGAGAGTACTGGAGAAACCACTTTAGTACAATTGGCTTAATTGGAATGAATGAAGCATGTTTGAATTTCCTTGGCGAGAGTATAGGCTCTGAAGAAGGAAGAAAATTTGCTATAAAAGTTCTTGACCACATGAGGGAAAGGCTAGAAGATTTCCAACTTGAAACCCAGCAAATATTTAATCTAGAAGCTACGCCAGCAGAAGGTACTTCGTATGATTTAGCATTAAAAGATAAACAAAAGTTTAAAGATATAATAGTTGCTAATGAAGAAGCTTACAAAAAAGGAGCAGATCCTTATTATACAAATTCTTCTTTGCTTCCAGTGGATTATACCAACGATATATTTGAACTTTTAAAGCATCAAGATGACTTGCAGACCCGTTACACTGGTGGGACTGTTGTTCATATTTTCTTAGGAGAAAGTTTGCCATCTGGTGAAGCTGTAAAGAGGTTAGTTAAAAAAATTACATCTAACTTTAAGCTTCCTTACTTTACATTTACTCCTACATTTAGTATATGCCCAATACATGGCTATATAAGTGGAAAGCATGAGTATTGTCCAATATGCGCAGAGAAAGGAATAAAAACAGAATGTGAAGTTTATTCTAGGGTTGTTGGATACCTTAGGCCAGTATCTCAATGGAACCCAGGTAAGCAGCAAGAATTCAAAGACAGAAAAACATATGAAAGAAGCCTTTTAGCCCAAGAGTGAATAGATGATTGAAATTGGTGGTTTTCAAAGAATAAGTTTAATTGATTACCCTGGAAAAGTGGCTTCTATAGTATTTACAGTAGGATGCAACTATAGATGCCCATTTTGCCAAAATAAAGATTTAGTGCTTAGAAACTATAAAAACCTAAGGGTTTATACCTACGATGAAATTTTTCAAAAACTCGAGGAGGCAAAAAATTTTATAGATGGGGTAGAAATAACTGGTGGAGAACCAACAATTTGGGGAGAAGAGTTAATAGAGTTAATAAAAAAGCTAAAAAAATATGGCTTAATTAAGCTAGATTCAAACGGCTCAAACCCAGAAATATTGGAAAAAATTATAGCTCAAAAGCTCGTAGATTACATCGCTATGGACATAAAAACAAGGCTTGAGCCAAGTAAATATGCTAAAGCAATTGGCTTAAGTGATGAAGCTATAAAAACAATTTTTCCAAGGGTTTTAAAAAGTATAGATCTAATAAAAAACAGCGGTATAGATCATGAATTTAGGACTACAGTAGTACCAACATTAGTTGAAAAAAGTGATATAATAGAAATAGCTAACTATATAAAAGGTGAGAAATACGCTTTACAGCAATTTGAACCAAAAAGTACTTTAAACCCAGAATTTGAGAAAATAAAACCTTATCCAAAAGAATTTTTCTACGAAGTGTTTGAAGAAATAAAGGACAAGGTAAAATGTGAATTAAGGGTATAACTCCGTCGTAACTTAACTCTCCATCGAGCAAAGATTTTTTCATTCTGAAAGGTAAGCAACTCAAAATGAAAAGGATAAATAAAAACTTTTCGCTTAAAGAACTTGTGCTCCAAAAAATTTAAAAATCTTAACACAAAAAAAGAAATTGGGGTGAAAAAATGGCAAAGAAGAAGAAACAAGAGCAACCTCAACAACCTGCTCAATAGTTTAATTAACTGAGTTTTTTTACCTTTTCTTTTTTATTTTTTTGAATAAAATATCTTAAAAATTCAATTCCTTTCAACCTTATTCCATTTTTACATTCTTTTTCAGAAAAGTTTTTCAAGTTTCTATTTCCAGGAGAAATTAGAAATGGAACAGCATCAGATGAGTGGGCTTTTAGGCTGCATGGGGTTGCATGATCACTCGTTATAGCTATATTCACTTTTAGATCTTTTATTTTTGAGAAGAACTCCCTATCTATTCTTTCAATACATTCCTTCTTTCCTATGGCATCCCCATCATGTCCAAATTCATCAGGGCCTTTAATATGTAAATATACAAAATCATTGCTTTTCAATGCTTTTTTAACTAATTGAGCAATATTGGAGTAACCTTCTTTTTTTTGGTTTATTATCTTCATTCCTAAAAACTTTGCTATTCCAATTTCAACAGGGGTTTCAGCTATTGCCCCAAATTTTAATCCATAAATTTTATTTATTTTTTCGAATTTTGGTAATCCAAGAGATGGATCACGAAGTAGGATAATATTAGCTTCAGGTAGCCCCTTTTTCCTCCTTATTTCATTTACCTTAGATTTTTCTAAGACCTTTTTTGTTTCTTCTATAAAAGAGTTAACAATTTCAGCGGAGAACGCTGCGTCTTTTGATAAAGCTTTGCATTTTGTAACAGGGATTTTCTCGATTCTTTTAGCTTTTGACAAGCCTTTAAACCTTGAATAAGCTTCATCAGTATTCGTTAAATTAGCACTTAACTTAAACTTAGAGCTGAAAACAACAGCTCCTCTGTAACCAAAGGATTTAAATTTGAAGCTTGCATTCTTTATTTTTATCTTATTTATCTCTTTTTCAAGAATCTTTGACTCTTTTTGTGTTAGTGTTCTTCCAGCTCTTCTATCTACAATTATTCCGTCTTTTTCTGTTGCAAAATTCGTTCTAAAGCTGAGTTGGTTATCTTTTACTTTTATCCCTAACCCAAGAGCTTCAAAAACTCCTCTGCCAGTATAATTTTCTTGTATTTCATAACCTAAAAGAGTAAGAAGTGCTTCATCACTTTCTGGCGCGAAAGGTAGAACTTTTATCATTCCAAATTCTGATTTTTTTGCGATTTCATTAATATTCTTCTTTTCAGCAGCTTCTAAAGGCGTTTTTCCTCCAAGCTCTTTACATGGCCTATCAGCAGCACCATCCAAAATTATGAACAAATATTTCATAAATTTAATTTTAGCATTTTTTCCTTTTAATTGTTCTATTCTAATCCCAATAGGAATTTTTTTATTTGTACATTTCAAAAAATAAACATGCAGTTAGAAACTTTATATTCTGAATTTTTAGGTTTTCTAGAAGAAAATTATATAAAAGATAGCCCAAACTGGACAGGTGTAGAAAAAAACGTTAAACTTTCAACACTTAAAAAAAGTTTTCCATATAGAAAAGTTACTTTTTTTGAATTCTGTAACGTTTTGAGGGATATTTATTATTACCACAAATTTTTATTCAAAAAAAATTCGCATTTGGATATTTGGATTTTTAAAGTAATTTTAAAATTTTTAATAAAAAAACAAATGGTAGTAATAAAGGATAATAAAATATTCTTAAAAGGATTTCCAAATGTTTTTTTACCTAGAATGGGCGAAAAGCAAATCCAAAATGAATTAAGCAAAAAAATAAAAATAACTACAAAACTCAGCTTTATAGAAAATCTTATCGGGGATGAGAAATTCGAATGGAAAAGGGACTATGATCAAATTCCAATCTCTTTGAGTTCTTCAATCTTTCTTGCTTCAAAAATTTTTGATTACTTTCCTATAAAGAAAAAATTCCTTATTATTGGTGATGATGATTTTAGTTCTATTCTTATTTCTTTTTTGGATCCAAGTATAGAAATAACTGTTGTTGATATAGATTCAGAAATTTTAAGTATAATAGAAAGAATGAAAAAGAAATACAATCTAAAAAACATTTCAACAGAGCAATGTGATGTAAGGTATTCAAGTTTAAAAAAAGAATTTTATGGATTTCTTACAAACCCACCATATACTATTTCTGGAGTAAAAACTTTCTTTGATTTCGGGAACAAAGCTATGGAAGAAGGGATAGCATTTTTAATTGTTGGAGATGAAAGCATAAGAAATAGATTTTTATTCCTTCAAAAATTTTTCAATTCAAAAAACTTTATAATTAGAGAACTTATCAACGAAAAAATTTATTATCCATTCAGAGAAATCTTTGATGAGGATGTACTAGATAAAAAAGAGATAGAGGAAACAGGGTTGAAAATACAAAAAGAAGATTATCTTTTTGCATCCTTTTATGTGCTTGAAAAAATACCATGGAAGTTAAAAGAAGAAGGAAAAAAAGGAATATACAATTATCTTTAACTTTTTTTCAATAGCTCTTCTATCCTGCAAACTTCATTTAACTTTGCAACTCTTTCTCCGCCAATTGTACCGGTTTTTATATACTGAGAACCAAAGGCAACAGCTAAATGAGCAATATAATTATCTGTTGTTTCTCCGCTTCTGTGAGATACTATTGTTTTCATTTTATATTTTTCACAAACTTTAAAAGCTTCAACAGTTCTTGTTAAGTTACCTATCTGGTTTGGTTTAATTAGTGCAGCATTTGTCAAATGTTTCTTAGCACCCATTTCTATTTTCTTTGGATCTGTTGCGTAAAGGTCATCACCAACTATTAACACTTTTTTTCCTAAGGTTTTTGTTAACTTTTTAAATGAATCAAAATCATCTTCATGTAATGGATCTTCCAAAATTTGAATATTGTTTTGCTCTACAAGAGCAACAAGAAAGTCTATCTGCATGTTGCTATCTAAACTTCTATTTCTATAAACGTAATTTTTTCCATCAAAAAAGAAGGTTGCCGCAACATCCAAACCAAGAGAAATGCTTGTGTTCCTTTCTTTTTCTACTTTCTCTTTTGCAGCTCTAACTAAAGTTAAAGCCGCAAAGTCATCTATAGCTGCAGTCCAAGCCTTTTCGTCTTCTAAGCCAATAGATTGATTTTTTAAAAGTTCTTGAAGCTGCCTTCCAGTTTCTTTGTGAACAAGGATATTTTCATAACAAGCATCAAAAAAAGTTTTTGCGTTTGAAGCTACTAAAAACTCTTGGATTGTTGTGCTATTATTGCTATGCATTCCACCTCCAAAAATATTTCCAAGTGGTTTTGGAATTCCTATTTTGTTTTTGAGGTTAAACTTTTTATGGATATACTCAAATAATTCCATTTCTTCTTCTTTTGCACTTACTTTTGCAATTGCAAAAGAGAATGCATTTGCAATGTTTGCTCCTATCAATTCAAAGTTGTTTGAAAGCTTTTCTAATTCAAGGTCCATATCTTTTTGTTGAGAACTTTCCATTCCAATAAATTTTTTCTTTATTTTTTCGAAGTTTTGGATCGCAAAATCTATTCCTTTTTTTGGGAAGCTTGGCTTTTCATTTTTTCCTATACTTGCACCACCTGGTGAGGAAGCAGAAGCCTCAGCTTTATCAGTTTTTACATATACCTCAGAAGTAATATTTCCACGGGAATCAAATATTTTCCTAACCTTTATCTCCTTTATTTTTCCCATGCTTCCACAATATTTTTTTAAATGAAAAAATTAAAAACTTTCCTATCCTATGCTTTTTTCAATAAATTCCGAGATTTCATGCACTTCAATTCCATCAAAACTAGCCCTTTTGAGAACTAAATAACATTGAGGACAAGCAGTTACAAGGATTTTAGCATTTGTTTTTAAAGCTTGTCTTATCCTTTCTTTTGAAATCTCTGATGAAACTTTTGTAAAGTTTGCTTGAAGCCCACCTCCACCGCCACAGCAAAAAGAATTCTCTCTAGAAAACTCCATTTCAACTAATTCAAAACCAATTGCTTTTAAGATTTCTCTAGGTTCATCGTAGATATTTGAATACCTTCCAAGATAGCAAGGGTCGTGATAAGTTACTTTTCCTTCTAGTTTATTTTTTATTTTTAGCTTTCCTTTCTTTATAGCTTCACAAATCTTTTTTGTTGCGTGTTCGATCTTTATCCCTTCTTTTTCTATCTCATAGACCTTTTTGAATGTATAAAAGCATGCTGGACAATTTGTTATTATCTCTTTTACTTTATGTTTTTTCAATGTTTCAATGTTTTTTCTTTTCAATTCTTCAAAGTCTTTTTCATAACCTGCGTTTAAAACAGGTGAGCCACAGCAATTCATATCTTGAAGTTCAATCACATCACAAATTTTTTGAAGTATTTTTTTATAACTGTCTTTTATATCTTTTAAGTAAAAGTTTGTTACACAACCGGGATAATAAAGAACATTTCCAAAAAACATTAAATCACTCCAAAAAGCATTAATAATCCAATGCCCAAAAGCAATACTCCCGCGATTAAATGAATTACTCTACTTATCTTTTCTCTTTTTTTCTGGATCTCTTCGATTTTACCTAAACCATAGTAAATTAAGAGAGCTATAAGTAAAATAGGTACAATACCAAAGATATTATAAACAATTAAATATGGTAAAGCAGATTGGCTTGTGATTCCATGTTTTGGTAAATAATCCAAAGTAAAGAAAACACTGAAGCCAGCCGAGCAAGGCATTTCACCAATAGAAGCAAGAACACCAACAAGTATTATTGCAGGTATTGTAGCTTCTTGTATAAATTTAAATATATACTTCTTTATAGAATTTGGAATTTCTAATGAAAAAACAGCTTTATAAAAAAAGAAATCCTTAGCTTCAAGAATTCCCCAGATTATGAAAAGAACTATCAGAAATCCTCTTATACTATTTATTATATTTAAAGGGATACTAACCAATCCACACATAAAAACCAAATAAGTTAAGAACATTACAAAACTGTATAAAAAGCTAGCGATTAAAATTCTCTTTCTTGACATAAGTATAAGTTGTGAAATCAGAAAAAGTAAAACACTTATTCCGCAAGGATCTGCGATTCCATCCATTAATCCAACAATCATTGAAGCAATCCAAGGGTTATCTAACATTCTTCCACCTCTTTAATAGTATAAAAATTAAGATAGCAGCAACAACAAAGATCACAGCTAAACCAATAAAAACGAAGTTATTTGAGGTTGGTGATGAAATTATTTCAGAATTTTGGGAGTATGCGAATCCCAAAAAGGCTTTGTCTCCAATAATTGTTAAAGGTACTCCCAGTTGATTTTCTGAAATATTAAATCTCTTTGCAGTATCTAAGTATAATTGCTGGTTTGTTTGGTTATAATAAACTTCAAGTTCAATGAGCTTCAAGTTCTTTGAGAATTGCTGATTGCTTAAGATATTTTTCCAAAAATCACGTTCTTGAGCACAGTGTGGACACGTTGCTCCATAAAAAAGTATAACACATACTTTTCCTTCTGAAGAAAAATTACTAATAATGCAAGGGTATTGAGATGGGTTTTGAGTTGTTTTGTTTAAATAAGAAAGTAAATTGTCACTATAACCAATATCAATTGCTCTAGCGATTTGAATAAGCAAAATGAATAACAAGATGCTAGCAGCAGAAAAGCTTATCTGGGATCTTTTCACCTATCTCACCAAATGGGTTTCCATATTTTCTTATTCTTTCAACCATTTCTTTATTTATTTCTGTTCCTTTTCCATTCTCTATAGCTTTGGCTCTTAATTTTTTAATTATTTCTGGAATATTAACTTTTACTGGACAAGCTTCTTCACATGCTTTGCATGTTGAACAAAGGAAAATTTTTTCAAAAAGTTCATCACCTTTTGAATTTGGAAAAGCTTTTATTAATCCGATACCACCAAAGAAATTTTCTAAACCATAGTCTTCAAGAATTGTTCTAAACACTGGGCAATAATACAAGCACCTTCCACAGTTTATACAATAAAGCGCTTCCTTAAAATTTTTTAAAAGTTCGCTTCTTCCGTTATCAACTACAACAATATCTACCTCTTTTGCTCCATACATTCCATATATTTTCTTTTCTTGTATATCAGCAGTATTACTTGGGGCTGAAATTACCGTTATTCTTGAAGGTAAAGAACCTGTCGCAAATAATGATTGAAGTTTTGCAAGGAAAGCAGCTTCTTCTATGTTTTCACAAATTTTTTCAATACTTGTAATAATTATATGTTTTTCAAGCAAAGAAGTCCAAGAAATATTACCTTCATTCTCAACTACTAAAGCACTTCCTTCTGAAGTGAAGAAGTTCGCTCCCGTTATTCCTACTTCAGCATCATTAATTTTCTCCTTAATATAATTTCTAACAAATTCTGTAACTTCTTCTGGGGTTTTGGCTTCTACTCCGAATTTTTCTTTCAATGTTTTTGTCATTTCTTCAAAACTTAAAGAGAGGGCTGGTAAAACAGGATGTGATGCTTTCTTTTCACAAACTTCAACTAAAAAGTCCCCACAATCAGTTTCAGTTACTTCTATCCCATTTTTCCTTAAGTTTTGTTTTAATAAAATTTCATTTGCAACATTAGATTTTGATTTTATCACTTTCTTTTCATTTCCTATTATTTCAAGGATTTTCTGATTTGCTTCTTTTGCGTCTTTAGCAAAGTAGAAATTTATTTTATTTTTTTTGAAGTTTTCTTCAGCAATTTTTAAAAGTTCAAACATTCTTTCTATGTTTTTTTCTCTAATTTTTCTGGCTTTTTCCTTTGCTTCCTCTAATGATTTTTGGATAGTTGAGATTTTATTTGAATAATTTTCAAAAGTAAGCAGCAGAGCTTCCCTTCCTTTTTCCTTATCTTTTAAAATTTCTTCTTCATTAATCATAAATGCTTTTTATAATCTGGTGTTTTTATTTTTTTATTGTACATCAAAATTTTGCGAAAACAATTGCTCTTCCAAATTTTTAGTTATCTCCTTTCCTATCTCTTTTTCGGTTTTTTCTCTCTCTCCTTTCAAAAGTAAAGCTTTTTTTAATTGGTTTATGTTTTGTATACCAATATTGAAAAGTTTTCTTGCTCTTACTCTTCCAATTCCTTGGAGCGTTGTTAACTCTAAAAGTTCCTCTTTTACACCTTCCTTTACCCTTATCCTAAGTTTTAATGCTTCTCTAATACTAAGTTTTTTCAATTTTAAAAGTTCAGCATAAGAATAAAGCATCCAGTCTAAATTCGTAAGCTTTGTAAAGAATGCCCCAGGCGTTGTTGAATACTCCTCTATAATCTTGTTTTCTTCAACCTCATTTATCCAATCTTCAAACATTAATGTAGTTGCAACTATTTTTATAGGGTCATCAACTTCATATTCTTCGTCAAAAAGCTCTTTTAATTCATAAAATTTTGCTATTGCTTTATTTTCATTTTTTGGAGAAACAAATGGTTTAAGTTCAAAAGTGTTTATAGCTCCAAAAAGAATCTCTTCAAAATTTTTTCCGTTTGTTTTTTCAATTGAATTCAACATTAATCGAGCGGATAATGGGTCGATATAAAGCTGGTTTACTCTTTTTCCTTCTTTTGTTGCAAAAAGATGGTTGTTTACTTCTTCTACAAATCTCCATTTTTTAAGTTTTTCAATTACCTCAAAGATTGTTTCTTTTATCTCCTCAGCACTTCCATATTGAAATCCAAAAAAAGTTTTTTCAAAAAACTTTACAATTTTTTCCTTGTCATTAAACATACTGCAAATTAAAGCAAGAACATGAGTTCTAAGTAAAGGTTCATAACCAAGTTTAGAAGTTACTGGTTGCGGGGGAAGATCAAAATACTCTTTGAGTTCCTCAAGTTTAAATTTAGATTTGGCGATTAGCAAAGAAACTCCATAAGTGTCATAACCAGGCCTTCCTGCTCTACCAAGAAGTTGGATAATCTCATTTATTCCAAGAGGCTGAACACCAATTTCCTCATCGTATCTTGATAGGTTGCAAACTGCAACGGTGTTAGCAGGAAGATTTACTCCTAAACCAAGTGTTGTTGTTGAGCAAATTGCTTTGATTATACCTTTTTTAAACCCTTCTTCAACTTCTTTTCTTTGTGAATTTAAAAGTCCAGCATGATGGAAAGCAACTCCACGCTTTATTAGTTGACTTAGCTCTATGCATTGCTTTGTTGGTGAACTTAAAGCATTCAGTACTTTTTTACTTATTTCCTCAGCTTCTTTTATTTCCTCTTCTTTCAAAAATCTTTTTGTTATTTCTCCAAGTTTTCTTGCTGATGCTTCAGCATTTCTTTTGCTTGAATAGAAAAACAGTACTTGTTTTCCTTTACTTAAAACATAGTTTGCTATATTTTGCTCGGGATCTTTTAAATCTCCAACATTTTCTTTTGAATTTTCAAAATAGATTTTTCCATTATAATAAACTCCTTTGTAAAGCTTTACCGGTCTAAAATCACTTTCGACGCATTCAGCGTTTAACCAAGAAGCAATATCTTTGGCATTTCCAATTGTTGCGCTTAGTGCAATTATTTGCATATTTTTATTAAGCTCTTTTAGTTTTGTTATTAAAATTTCAAGTGTTGTTCCCCTTTCAATATCATCAAGCAAATGAATTTCATCAAAAACAACGCAAGCAATTTCATCTATCCAATCTATACCGTGCCTTATTAAACTATCAAATTTTTCGGTTGAAACAAAAATAAGATCATAATTTTTTAAATGTGGATCACTGCTATCATAATCTCCTATACTCATTGCAATTCTTAACCAAGGATAATTTTTTGAAAATTCTTCATATTTTTCACGAACAAGAGCTCGCATTGGAGCAACATAAACCCCTTTTCCTTTTTTTCTTATTATGTTATTTAGTAGGGCAATTTCAGCAATTACAGTTTTTCCAGAAGCTGTTGGGGATGAAATCACCATATTTTTTCCATTTAAAAGTCCTTTTTTGATTGCAGCTTCCTGGGGAGGGGTAAGTTTTTTTATTCTTAAACTTAAACTTTCTAAAATTTCATTTGGGATTTCCCCCTTAAGCTCATCTAAATTCATTATTATTTTTTTAAATTCATAGAATAAATCTCTTACCAAACTCAAAGAAAGATTTTTAAGTATTTTCTTCTAAATTCCAACATGGTGGTCTGATGGTTAGTAAAGCTACTGCAATTGCTCATCCAATACAGGGGCTTATAAAATATCACGGACTTCGCGATGAAAAGAACCGCTTACCATTTCATGATAGTATTTCTGTTTGTGCAGATGCACTTTTTACAAAAACAACTGTTGAATTTGATGAAACACTTAAGCAAGATTCTCTTCAAATAAACGGAAAGGAAGCGGATCCTCATGAACTAGAGCGTGCAATTGCAGTTGTTGATGCTCTCCGCTCCTTAGCAGGTTCTAAAACAAAAGTGCGAATAATTTCTGAGAATAGTACAGGTGGAAAAGGTCTTGGGTATTCATCTTCTGCTTTTGCAGCTTTGGGAAAAGCTACAGCAGCAGCACTTGGCTTAAATATCGATGAAAAATCATTATCTGAAATAGTACGTCTTGGTTCAGGTTCAGCGACGCGAAGTTTGACAGGTTCATTTTCAATTTGGTACGCAAACAAGAGGGGTAGAAGTTATTCCCAGCAACTTATATCCCAGGATGCAATTGACTTTAAAATGGTTATAATTCCAATAGTATCAAAAATAAAAACAGAACAAGCACACCGTGAAGTTCTTTCTTCCCCATTTTTCAAGCAGCGATTAAAGTATGTTAAAACAGCACTTAAAGAAATGAAGAAAGCAATTAAAGAAAGAAATACTGAAAAAATCTGTGAGCTTGCTGAAATAGATACTCTAAATTTACATGCAGTTACAATGACAGGAGCAAACCGTATGCTTGTTTTTGAACCACAAAGTATAAGTATTATAAGAAAAGTTCTTGAGTTACGTGCTTCTGGAATAGAATGTTGGTACTCGTTAGATACGGGTCCTTCTGTTTTCATAAATTCACGTTCTAAGTACACTCAACAAATAGTAAATGCATTAAAGGAAATTGGAATAACCAATCCAATCGTTAGTGGGGTTGGTGGAAAGGCAGAAATTGTTTAAGAATTTTGTAAAGCAAAATTTTTAACTCAATTTTTCGAATTTGTTTTATGAGGATTTTTGTTGTTGGGGATTTACACGGTGATGAAGAAAGCTTCAAAAATGCTTTACAAATCTTTAACGAAAACAAAAATGTAGAGGACATCTTAATTTTTTTAGGTGATTATACAGATCGTGGGCCAAATGGTGTTGAAGTTATTAGAGAACTTTATGAGCTTTTGCGAATAAGAAAAGATATAATAGCCCTAAAAGGAAACCATGAAAATTATTCAAAAAATGGAACCCCAAAATTTTACCCATGTACTTTGATAGATGAAGCAAATATAAAAATAAAAGGAGGATGGGAAGTTTTTTGGAAAGAAATTTATCAAAATTTTTTAGAATACCTAAAGCCAGCTTACATTTCTGGAAAAGTTTTGTTCGTTCACGGTGGTATAAGTAAGAAGATCAAAAATAAAGAAGACCTTTTTAAGAAAGAGAATGAAGAAATTCTACTGTGGAGTGATCCATATAACGGGAAAGGTGAAATACCTAACCAAAGAGGTGCAGGGGTAGAATTTGGTGAAGATGTAACAAAAACCGTACTAAAAAACCTAAAATTAGAGCTTATAATTAGGAGCCATCAACCGGATAAAGCAGCTAATGGTCAGCCTTTTTTTGAGCATTCAGGAAAGATAGTAACGATTAATTCTTCTAAAGTTTATGGATTACCTTTCATGATTACAGTTGATCCAGAAAAAGCTAAAGTTAATGAGGTTATCAGCTTAAAAAAACTTAAAGTTTTTTAAGCATATAAGGACCAAAAAGAGCGTATCCAAGTTTTCTATAATATTCTCTAACTCCAATGCCGCTCATAACAAAAATTTTATTTAAACCAAATTCTTTTTTTGTTATCTCTTCTGCTTCTTTCAAAAGCTGCTTTCCAAAACCACGATGTTGAAATTCTTTAACTGGTTGTTCTCCAATTCCAAGGGCTTCTCCATAAACATGTAATTCTCTAACTCCGGATGAGTCCTCTAAAAAATTAAAAGCGATTTTTTCTCCTGGGATCCTTAACCTTAGAAAACCAATTAAAATATCATTTTCAACATCTTCAAAACTTAAGAAAATTTCTTTTCCAAAAGAAGCTTCATAATCATAACGAAGAAGTTCAACCTTTTCAAAGTTTACTTTTTTACCTTCTCTTAACCTTATCCCAACTTCTCTACTTCTTATTTCTCTTGGTTGAAATCCTTCTTCCTTAAGCTCTTTTTCTGCAATTTGTCTAAGGTTTGTATGCTTTGGACCAGCTATTATCAATTTTGAAGGGATATCTCTATCTATTCTCATTACTCTACAATATTTTGGAACAATTTTCAAAATTTGTTTTATAGCTTCAACAGCTTCTTCATCAGTGTAAGCTTTTGCCTTCCCTTTTTTCCACTCTTCATAGATCTCGGTTCCTTCTAAAATTAGCAAAGGATAAAGTTTAAGCATATCTGGCTTAAACCTTTGATCTTCAAAAAGTTTTTTTGTAATTTTTATATCCTTTTTTATATTACTATAAAGCCCAGGCATCATCTGGTAAAGAACCTTTAAGTAATTGTCTTTGCAGTTTGCAGTTGCATCAGCAACATCTTTTACTTTGTGTCCTCTTTTTACAATTTTATAAACTTTATCATCGAGAGTCTGGACTCCAAGTTCTATCCTTGTTGCTCCCAATGATAGGAAATTTTTGACATCTTCTATTTTACAAAAGTCTGGCCTTGTCTCAAAAGTTATTCCAATTGCACGATGTTTTGCTGTTTCATTTCTTTTTATCGCTTCTTCTAAGTTTTTTGAAGTTACCCCATTTAATGCATCTAGAGTTCTTTTTACTACTCTTTTTTGTTCACTTAAGCTTCTATAATTAAAAGTTCCACCTTGGAAAATAATTTCGCATTTTTCAGCATTATGGCCAGTTACACTTAGTTGCCATATCCTCAATTTTGTTATTTTATAAGGGTCATAATTACACTGCCTTGCCCTAAGTGATGAAGGTTCTTCCCCAGTATAACTTTTTGGTGCGTTTTTTGAACTTGGGCAATAGGTACAAGAAAAAGGGCACGAATTTTTCGGGTCTAACATTATGGCGATTACAGCAACACCAGAAATATTCCTAGTTGCTCTTATTTTTAAAAGTTCAACTTCTTTTTTTGTTGGTTCCTTTATCTTAGAAAGCTCCTCAAATATTAAACTATTTTTTACAACCCCATCAAATCTATTCTTACTTAACTCTTGTTTAACTTCTGCTAACTCTTCTTTGTTTTTTATTTTTTTCTTTAATATCAGTTCAGCTATCTCTTTTGCAATCTTTCTAGCTTCTCCATTGTATTCATTGTTTTGCATAAATAAATTTAGAAAAAAAGATAAAAAAAGTTTTAGACAGCTAAGAAGCCTGCCCTCCTTCTGATGTTTGAAGTTTTGCTTGTGGCATTGGTATTGGAGGAGTTAAACCAACTGGAAGAGAAACCAATGTTCCATTTGCTCCGCATACAAAGTTTATTGTGTTAATTACTGCTTCTGCAAATTCAATCGGTAACCTTTTCTTCTCTTTCCATTCTTTCTCTATGTTTGCAATAACCTTCTTTTCTTCTTTTGCTTGTAACTCTCCTGTGATTGTTAGGTGACCAACGTCATCTTTCTTGCCTTGGTAAACTACTTCAAATGCGTATTCAACTTCTACATCTTCCCCACTTGTTTTTACATTTTGTATGTTTATATTGAACTTTACCCCAGTTATAGCTTCGTCACTTTTTCTCTCAGCTTCTACTTTTCTTATCTTTGTTGAAGTTATCATTTTTTCACCAACCACAAAAATTTAATATTAATATTGTGAATAATATTTATGCTTAATCTAAGATATTTAATCTTTTTCCTTTTATATTCTTTCCTATTTGTAAATGCCTCATTTAAAGACCTATACTTAAACACAAGTGTTTACCTTTTAACAAATGGAAGTGCAAATGTTGTTGAAGAGGTAACAATTTTTGTAAATGGAAGCTCTATGAGAGATTATAATATTGCAAAAAAAGCACTTAACCTAACTGTAGCAGATTGGAGGGCATTGACTGGTAGTACTCTCCTCATGCCCCACGTATTTGATAAAAGTTATTACAACTTTTATTTCTTTCCAGAAGCGTTAATCTCTTATGGAAGTTTTGGTATAGCTAAGATAAGGATTAGTTACACTATTGATAATGCAACAAAATTTGATCTAGTAGGTCCAAGGTTATTTAAATATACTGTTAATCCAAAAATCTTTAAATTTGAGACAGGTAAAAGTGGTCCAGTATTAAGTGACAACACCTCTCTTACAATTTTTATTCCAAATGGTGCAATAGTAGAAGATGTTTACCCAAGGCCAGATAACCAAATTCCTTTTGGAAAAAACTTTACAATTCCTTCGTTAGTCTGGAATTCTGGAGAGCCACTTTCCTTCTTTACTTTGGTTTTTTATATAAGAGAAGGAATGCAGGAAGAGATCTTTGAGTTCATGAAAAGTGTTGAAGTTTCTATTATAAAATTTGTTTTCTCTACTGAAGGGATTTTTGTATTATTTCTGTTCTTTTTGATTTTAATCGCTTTCTACCTTTTAAGAAAAAGTAAAAAACCTAACTAAAAAGTTCTTTAACTTCTTCTCTTTTTATTCCAAGTATCTCATCGATATTTTCCTTTTCAAAGATTTTTCTAAGTAATTCAGCGTAATTTCTTGCTTCTTTTTTATCTGTGTGGCAAGCATTTGCAATTTTTTTCAGCACCTCTTTTTCCTCTTCTCTTTTTGCCTTTGTAATTGTAAGTCTTTTTATTATACTTGGATAAGAATAAAGCCTTCTAAACTCTCCAACCTTTAAAGCGAATGCAAGTAAGGAATAAATATATCTCTGATAACCATAGTAATTCCTTCTTATTATCCTTCTTTGGTAAATATCTATACGTGAAAGAACTTCAAAAGCTCCTGCAATTTTTTCTTTTTTATTTATTACATTGGTTATATTTTCTTCCACCCAATTTACAAGCATATCTAGATCAACATCTGCTAAGCTTATAGCAGAGAGTGCATTTTTTCCAAAGAATATTTCATCTAAAACTTGAAATACTTCTTTTTCTTTTTCTCTTTCACCAAGTATTTCAATACTTCCATCCTTCAAAGCTTCAAGGTCGTTAAGTGCTGCTCTAATATCCCCTTTTGCTGTACTTGCGATATACTCAATATTTATTTTGCTGATTTGGATTTTTTCCATTTTTGATATTTTTTCTAGAAATTCCCTCATTGTAAATGAATCTACTCCTTTATATTCAAGTCTTTCAATGTTCTGATCTCTAAGAAAATTTAGCTTTTTGTCCCAGATATCATTAGCAGTAAGTATAATTGGAAATTTGGATACCTGAAAAAGTTTTATTAATGCGTTTTGAGCTCCAAAGTCACTTCTAAAAATTTCATCAACTTCATCAACAAGTATAAGTTTATTTTTTCCAAAAAGTGATGAAGAGGAAGAAGCAGCGATTAAAATTTTTGATATCTCTTCTTTTGTCCTTTCTTGTGAGGCATTCATTTCTATTAGCTCAAGCCCAAATTCTTTTGCAATAGCATAAGCTGTAGCAGTTTTTCCTGTTCCAGTTTTTCCATAGATAAGTAAGGGTCTAGCTTTCCCTTCAAGAGCTCTACTCAACCAAGCGACAAGCTTTTGCTTTTCTTCTGGTCTAATTAGGAGCTCATCTACACTTTTTGGTGCTATTCTTTTGTAAAGAAGTTCCACAAACTTATTTCAATTTTGAATATAAAAAATATTTACTTTAAATAAAAAGATAAAAATAAAAAACAGATATTTATATTCTAAATGCCAATATTAATAGGTGTAGAAGTTGGTAGACCGTGTAAAGGTTTCTGACGGTCAAAAAGAAAATTTTAAAGAAATCAATAAAATTAGAGGGGATGAACGCATAACTGTTTTTGACCATCCTTTGGCACAGGCAGTACTTACGCAGTTAAGGGATAAAAACACGCCACAGATAGAATTTAGAAAAGGTTTAGTAAAATTAGGGAGACTTATAGGTTATGAATTAATAAAAACAATGCAATTTGAAGATGTAGAAGTTGAAACACCACTTGGAGTTAAGGCGAGAGGTATAAAAATCTCTGATATAGAACATGTAGTTATAATTAATGTGCTAAGAGCAGCCACACCTCTTGTGGAGGGATTACTAAAAGCATTACCGGATGCGCGGCAAGGTGTTATTGGAATAAGGCGAATAGAAGAAAAACCAGGTATAGAAAACATTTCTGTTCAAAAATTTTATACAAAAATACCTCCGATAAATAACAATGATACTGTAATAATAGCAGATCCAATGCTTGCAACAGGTTCTACAATTTTAGCAGTTATTCCAGAAGTTTTAAATGCTGGAACGCCAAAAAGATTGATAATAGTCTCAGTTATATCAACTGAGTATGGAATAAGCAGGATTTTAAAAGCTTATCCACAGGTAGAAATAGTAACAGTAGCAATTGATCCAAAACTTAATGATCATGGTTACATTTTACCAGGACTTGGCGATGCTGGAGACAGAGCATTTGGTTAGAAATTTTATTGTTTTACCCAATCCATTTATACATAAGTACCATACTCATATATTTTCCTTTATGCTTTAATGCTTTTGGCAATTCTCCATACTTTTTGAAACCCAATTTTTTATAAAGAATAAAAGCTGTTTTATTCACCTTAAACAAGTCTAATACAATAAGTTTTATTCCAATCCCCTTTGAGCGTTTAATTATCTCTTTCATTAAAGCTTTTCCAATACCTTCATTTCTAAAGTTTTTTCTTACACTTACTCCAAGAACTCCAACATGTTTTTCCTTAAATCTCTTCTTTTTTATTTCTGCTACACCAATAATTTTATTTTTGTAAACTGCTATTAGATGGACTCTTTCTTTTCTTTTTACTTCGTCTATACATTTTCTTACATAGCTAAGTTCTCCTTCATCATCTATTGTGACATTTTTTAAAATGAATACGTTTTCCATTACTAAAGAATTTATGAAATTTTTTAACTCAACATAATCCTTTTCTTGGATATCTCTTATTTCAATTTTTCTTCCCTTTTTTGAGATGAATTCCATGATAAAAAAACAGAAATCATTAATATAAAGTTATTTTCTAATTTTTTACTAAACTTCAATTTTTAATCCGTCATAAGCTAAAATGGTGTTTTTAAATATTTTTCTTGCTTCCTTTTCAAGAATTTCTGGTTGTTTGTAACGATTACTTATATGGAAGAGTACAAGCTTTTTTGCTTTTGCCATTTTTGCAATTTTTGCTGCTTGCTCAGCAGTTGAATGCTTCCTTTCTTTTGCTAGTTCCTCTTCATTTTTTGAATATGTAGCTTCATGAATTAATAAGTCAGCATCTTTTACAAATTTTACAATTTCTTTTGAAAAAGCAGTATCTGCAACATAAGCAATTTTTCTACCTTTTTTCACATAGCTTACCTCACTTAGTTTTATTTCTTTTCCACCAACATTTATTCTTTTCTTTTCAAGTAGCTCTTTAAACATCTCCCCCTTTATTTTAAGTTTTTTTACCTTTTGTTTATCAAATTTTATCTTGTCTTTCTCTTTAAAAATGAAACCATATGTTGGAATAACATGGTTTAATTTGAAAGCATGGATTTCAAAATCTTTTTCTTCAAAAACTAGCCCACTTTCAACTTTTTTAATTTCGATATTAAAGTTTGCTTGGGCGAACGAAATAAAATTTTTAAGTGTGTTTGGTTGCGGTGTAAATATCTTTATCCCACCATTACTTTGTGTTAGTGCCAAAGTTCTAATTAATCCACCAACTCCAATAAAATGGTCAGCATGCATATGCGAAATAAAAATTGCATCTATTTTTGCAATGTTCAAACCATTTTTTAACATTTCTCTTTGTGTTCCCTCTCCACAATCAAACAAATAAATTTTTCCTTCGTGTCTTATTGCTACTGCCGGTAAATTTCTTTCAGCTGTTGGAATTGCACATGAAGAACCTATTATAAAAACTTCCATGTATATCTTTTTGATTTTTGCGTTTAAATTTTTTCAATTATTATCTTTTTCTTTTTTCCATCAAATATAATCTTTATTTCGCCATTTTTTGCTTTTTTAATAAGTTCATTTATCTCATCAAGATGTTGAAATATATAATCCCCTATCTCTCTATACTTTTTTTCCTCTTCTTCAAGTTCTTTTATATTTTCCTCTTGTTGAAGTAGTACGCTTTTAAGTTTCTCTATTTTTTGCTTTTTCTCTTTTTCAAATTCTTCATTTTCTTCTTCTATTATTTGTTTGTAAACATTGTCCAAAACTAAGTTTATAGAATCAAAATTTTCAGCATTAAGGTTAGAGTATTTTTGTATTTTTGTAATCGCATAATCTTTTATATTCCCATTTTTGAAGATGAAATACTCTCTTCTTTTTATAAGTTGATTTAACCAGTCTTCAACTTCTATATTTAAGTTTCTTTGGATATATTCATTGGCATATAAAGGAGCAACGCCTTTTTCAAAAAGTTCAAAAAATTTACTTTTTGGTTTTTCCCTTTCTTTTAGTTCAACTTCAGCTTTTTTAAAAAGTTTTATTTTTTGTTCTTTTGTTTGTATAAAAAGATTTGAATTTGGAGTAAAATCGATTAAAATTTGAAGATCCCCACAATCTAATGTAATCTTTCTTTCCAATCCTTCTTGTGAGATCTTCATCACTCTTTTGCCTTTAACCAACTTTCTTATTCTCATTACATCGCTACTTGGTTGCATTGCTTCTTCCAAAATTTTTGTTAAGCAAACAAGTTTTGGTTTAAAACTTATAAGTAAAAATTTTTTATTTTGTTTATAAAGTTCAATTCTAAACCTATCCTCATTTATCTGTGAAAAATTCTTTATAAAAGCACCTTCTATTTCACTTCTTTTTTCTTCAATAAAGGCTTTTATCTCAAAGCTTGAAATATCTCTCATTTGTTTTTTTCAATAAAAATAAATAAAAGTCTTTCCAAATATCAAAATGGATTTTGGTGTTGAACTAAGAAGAGTATTATTAAAACTTCGTGGAGCAAAAATTTTGGATAAAAAAACTCTAGATGAATTCATAAAAGACCTTCAAAAAGCACTACTTTCTGGTGATGTTGAAGCAAGCTTAGTTTATGAAATCTCTAATAAGATAAAAGAAAAAGCCAGCGTTGAAAAAATCCCAAAAAATGTTGACGAAAAAGAATTCGTGATAAAAGTTGTTTATGATGAACTTTACTCAATTTTAAAGAATGCAGAATACAAACCAGAGTTAAAAAAGAAGAAAATTTTACTCCTAGGACTTTATGGAAGTGGAAAAACAACAACAGCTGCAAAAATTGCAAAATACTACCAAGATAGAGGAATTGGAGCATGTGTTGTTTGTTGTGATACCTCTAGGCCAGCAGCTTATGAGCAGCTTGAGCAACTTGCAAAGAAGATCAATGTAGAATTTTTTGGAATAAAAGATGAAAAAGATAGTTCAAAAATCGCAAGTGAAGCATTAAAAAAAGCAGCTAAAAAACTTTTAATTTTTGACTCGAGTGGTAGAAGTGCATTTGAAAAAGAGTTAATAGATGAACTTGTTAAGTTAAAAAACACAGTAAACCCAGATGAGACTTTTCTTGTTCTTTCAGCTGATACTGGACAAATCGCATCAAAGCATGCTCAAGAATTTAATAAATATGTTGGTATAGATGCAGTAATAATCACAAAAATGGATGGTTCAGCAAAAGCTGGTGGAGCCCTTTCAGCCATAGCAAGGACAGGAGCAAAAATTGCATTTATTGGAACTGGGGAAGCAGTAAATGAGCTTGAGCCCTTTGATGCAAATTCTTATTTATCCAGACTTCTTGGAATCCCAAATATTCAACTTCTTGTTGAGAAGGTAAAAGAGCAGGCACAACCAAAGGAGGAAATTGAAGAATTGAATTTTGAAACTTTCTATGAAAGTTTAAAAACTATGAAAAACCTTGGACTTATGAAAATATTTTCAATGCTTGGAAACCCAGATGTTCCAAGAGATCTCTTAGATATGGGAGAAGAAAAAATGAAAAAATACGAAGCCATAATCCAAAGTATGACAAAAGAAGAAAGGAAAAATCCAGAACTTTTAAAGAATCAAAGTAGAATTACAAGAATTGCAAAAGGAAGTGGAACAAGTGAAAGTGAAGTAAAGGAACTGGTTTTAAATTTTGAAAAAATGAAAAAAATGATGGAAAAGATGCAAAAGGATAGAAGGTTTACACAAATGTTTAAAAAATTTGGTATGGTGTAAAAATGGAAATAAAAAGAATTCCTGGAAAAGTCCACGGACCTTATTCAAATATTGTGATAGCAAATGGTTTTGCTTTTGTTTCTGGCCAACTACCTACGAATGAAGATGGTCAAATAAGAACAATGGGTATAAAAGAACAAACAAAGCAAGCAATAGAAAATATTAAAGAAGCTCTTGAAGAGATAAATCTTTCTCTTGCAAATGTTGTTTCTGTTAGAGTATACTTAACAAATCCAGATGACTTTAATTCAATGAATGAAGTTTTTTCGCAATATTTCGATAAGGATTTACCAGCAAGGGCAACAGTAATTGTTTCTTCTTTACCAAAAAGTGCGAAGATAGAAATAGAGGCTATAGCAGCGTTATAAACACAGAAAACAACAAAACAAAAAAAGAGTTGCAACTCTTATTTCAAAAAACTTTATTCAAAACCTACTTTTTCTTTTTCTTGGCCATTTTTGCACACCAATATATTTATAAACACGAAAAATTTATATATTTTTCTATTTTTACTGCAATTGTAGATTTTGTTCTTCACTGTTTTTATTTGTTTTCTTTACTTTTCCAGTTTTTGCATTTGGGAAACTAACAAGAAGATCTTCTTCTGGATTCCCCTTTTCTATCCACTCTTGAATGTAAAAAGCAAGATTTTTTAATGGTTTTGAAAATCTATCACTAAATGAGTAAACTTCATTTTCATGTTTTAGTATTCCAATTGTTACTCCATAATCTAAGTATCTCTTCCAAGTTGCTAATGGTAAATCTTTCGGGCAATCTTTTAACCTAAGTTGCTGCTTTTGTTTTACAAGAAGGAGTGCTCTTGCAAATCTATAGCTTTGTGTTTCATTATCAAAGAAAACTCTTGCAATTTCGCTAACTGATAGATTTTTTAAAAGTTCTCTAAGTGGAGCATCTTCAAATTTCCAGTATTTTAACATTTTTTTATTTCAAATAAAGAAAATAAAAATCTAATCAGTTGAAACTTTTCTTGCTATACTTGGTCTTGTTTTTACAAGTATCCTACCATGGCAGTATGGACACATTACAAACCTTCCAATTTCTTTTATTTCTTTCCCACACTTTAAACATTTGTACATTTTAACACCAAATAATTTCAAAATTCATGTTTAAAATTTTAGCTTTCTGAAGCAACAAGTTCAAAAGAGTTTGCATCTCCAGCAAATTTTGTTTTGCAGTTCTGGCATTCCCAAATTCCAGCAGCTATTCTTTTTACTTTTTTCTTTCCGCATACGGGGCACTTATATAGAGTTTGTTTTTTTCTTTTTACTGCATAGTAAACTTTTCTTAATTTCGCACTTGTTCTAACATTAAAATCTGCCATTTTTAATCACCTTTTAACAATCTCCTTAACTCATCTCCTTTTTCAAAAGCTTTATCAATTAAGAATTCAAGTTCTTTTATCGAAAAGCTTCCTTTTAATCCTTTTTGTATTGCACAAATATAATTATCATTTGTTGTTGAGATTGTTATCCTGCTATCAAGAGCAAGTTCTTCATTCAATGATGGATCCACAAAAATTTTGTCACTTATTTTTCCAAAGGTGGTTGATACTGCAACTCTTTTGCTTGGAAGCTTTCCTTGAAATTCTTCTCTAATTACTTTACCATCTTCATACTTCGGAAGCTTTGCATCAAGTATTGCTTGCATTGCGGCAAGTGATGAAGCATCTATAAGATTGCCATCAAAATTCAAAACATAAACATCAATAAAAACATTCCAAACAAGGTTCTCTTCAATGAAAAGTTTAGTTGTATCAACAGCATAAGCACTTCTTATTCCTCGATCAACAACTCTGCTTATTTCAATTTCATCTTCTTCGTCCGCAAAAGGAATAAACCTTTCTGAAGAAAGTGGAAGTAGGTAAACGTTTGTTGAAAGTGTCCCTTCATTAGGTTTATCTGGAAAAGGTTGACCAACATCAAACTTTATTCCACAAAGGACATCAGTAGCACCAAGCAAAACTCTTGCAGAGCCTTCTGCATTCTGAAGAGGATTTCTCACTATTGAAATTTTTCTGTATTCAAACATTTCTCTATCGTCTTCTCTCATAGAGTTTGAGATAAGATCTTTCACATAAGAAATTTTTGCAAGGTCTATAGCTTCCATTTTATTCACCAATTATCTTATAATAATCTTTTATCGCATCTACCTGCTCCTTTCTTACTGTTTTTGATTTTTCTACAGCAAGTTCATATATCTTTCTGAATTCCTCTTTTGTAATAAGTCCATCCGCCTGCAATAACAGAAACTCATTTTTTCTATTGAAGGCTATTGGAACGTCACTATCTGAAAGATTATCTTCTATTTTATTTAAATCTACAACAATTGTTCCATTTATTTTTCCCATTCCAATTGCAACTGGTACTTCTTTCATTGGAATTCCACTTATTGCCATAGCAACTGCCGCAGCAGTTATAGAAGCAACTCTAGTCCCGCCATCTCCTTGAAGCACTTCAACATAAATATCTATTTCACTTCCTGGGAATTTTTCCAAAAATACAACTTCTTCAAAAATATGTTTTATAACTTTTGATATCTCAATGCTTCTTCTATTTTGTCCATATTTTCCATGTTCTTCTTTTGAAGAAAATGGAGCCATTGAATAGCGACATTTAATTATTGCTTTTCTTGGGTCAGCTTCATGCACCGGAATAACTTCTTTTGGTCCATAAACAGCTGCAATTATTTTATTGTTTCCCCATTCTATGTAAGCTGAACCCTTTGCATTTTTTACTACTCCAGCGAGTATCTTTATTTTTCTAAGTTCATCAGCTTTTCTTCCATCTGTTCTTATGCCATTTTTTATAAGTTCAATATTATTTTCCATTATATCACTCTTTCAAAAGCTTTGCTATTCTTTCTGTTAGCCCAGAAGTATGAGCTTCTTTTTCTATTTTTCTAATAGCTTTTGTAGCTTTAGCTATATTTTCTCCTTTTATCCAAATCCTTCCATTCAGACCAATTTCCATTTTTGTTTTTGTATTCTCCTCTATTACTTTTTGCATCGACCCATCTTTTCCAATTACTCTTGGGACCTTACTTGGTTTAATCTCTATAAGTTTTCCACCAATTAATCTTTTTACATTCTCTAATACAACTATCCCATCACTTTCTACATTTTTTACTGTTGCTTCAACAATATCACCAATGCTTAAATCAAACCTAAGAAATTTTGAAAGAATCATCCCTTCAAAAGGAGAGTTTATATCAACCATATAACTTACAAATCTGGCTTCAGTTACTATCCCAATAACTTTATGCATTGGTTTTGGAATGTAAACACTTTCTAAAGGAGTAAGAATTTTTTTATCGGTGTCAAAAATTCCAACAACGCTACTGTAAGTCTTTCCCTCTTCACAGTAGTAAAAATCTCCCTTTTGCTCGTATGGAAACAAAAGTTCTCCAGGAATAACAAGCTTTTTCATGTTATCAATCAATTAGAAAAAATATTTATCTTTTTACCTTTTTATTCTTTACTTTATCTTCATCTTTGTAGAGTTTTCTTTTATTTTTGAAACTAATCTATAATAATCATCTATGGTATTAACATTTGAGAAAACCTCAACATCAATAACTTTTCCATAAGCTTTTTGTGATTCAACAATCCTTTTAACAATTTCTGGAGAGGATATATCTAAAGGAATTGAATTTTTCTTTTCAGATTGTAAGATATCAATGAACTCTGGAGAAACTACACACAAAGAAGTAGATATAAAATTTGATTCGTTGCTTTTTACAAGTTTTCCACTTCGCTCGTTCCCTTCGATACTGAATCCCTTCCAAATGTTCCCTATTGCTATTTTTTTATCAACAAATGCAAACACATTCATTGCTTTTTCTATTTCTATTTTTTCTAAGGCATATTCGATAAATAGTCTAATTTCATTTTTTATTTTTTCTTTTTCTTCGCCAAGATATTCATCGCCATACACTCTTAAGAATACTCTATGGTTTATTACACTTTTAAGTGCAAGAAATTGGTCTCCGATTCTCTTTTCATCATTTTCAAATATACAAATGTTTACTCCTTTAGATTTTGATATTTTTGAAAGACCTTCCTTATTTAAAAGTTGTATGTTTACTTCTTTTCCTTTGAACTTTTTTTCAAAGTACTTTTTTACTTTCTCCCCATTTTTATTAACTATAATATAAAACTCTCTGAAACCAAGCTCAAATAAAATTTCAAAATTTCTCCAAAATAAAGGAATTGGTTCATTGTTTTCATCAAAACCTATTGGAAGCCATTGTTTTGATGGAAGAATATGCTTGTAAGCAAGATCTTCCATTCTAGTTCCTTCCCCTCCTAAGAAGAATAAAACAGGGATATCTGAAAAATCCTCTCTAATACTTTTTTCGAAACTCATGAAAAAAGTAGAAATTTTTTGTTTATAAAGATTTTTTATAACTTATTAGAAGGAATACTTTAATTGATCGGTTCTGCTTTTTCCCAGAGTTCATTAAAAACTTCTTTCATCAATTTTGCAGTTTCTTCATCTTCTATTTTTACAAGAAGACCCCCTTCTGATTGAGAAGGGGTATAAAAATTTAAATGTAATACTTTTCCATCATAAACTCCAAATGTTATTAAAGGAAAACTCAGTTCTTTTAAAATTTTTACTTCGCAACCAAGATTTTTGTAAAGGAACATTGTTGCTTCTCTTTCTTTTCTATAAGGACCTAGGACCTTTACTTTTATTCCTTTTTTAATACTTTTTTCAATTGTCTGTATAATTTCAGGATCTGGTTTACCAAATCTTACAAAGAGTAACATTTCATTTTTTGATTCTAGTTTATCGTCTCTATATATTTTTCTTATTATATTCCAGCCTTGAAAAAGGAGAATTTCCTTTTTTGGAAATTCTTTTGCAAAAAGATTTTCTTCAGCTTTCTCTACCCCTTCCTTTAATTCGTTTGCTTTTTTGATTCTTTCTTCAATTATTGGAATTACTGCTGAAGAAGGTGGAATTGCTTTAAAACGTGTTGGTCTTCCTGGGATTATTATTGCAAAACCATCTTTTGCAAGCTCATTTAGAATCCCATGAACTTTTGTTTGAGGAACCCCAGATTCTTTTGCAACAACAGCAGAAGTTGCAATTCCAAGGTAGAGAAGAGTTTTGTAAACTTTTGCTTTGTAATCACTAAAACCAATCTCTCTTAAAATTTCTTCTAGTTGCATACTTAATTTTCGATTAGAAAAATTTAATAACTTATTTTTCGAAAAAAAATTGATGGTTTTTAAGACAACTGCCGATATAAAAGTTCCAGAAAAGCTCATTGATCAAGTTATTGGCCAAGATAAAGCAGTTGAGATAGTAAAAAAGGCAGCTAAACAAAGGAGAAACCTGCTTTTGATTGGTCCACCTGGGACTGGAAAAAGCTTGTTAGCTCAGGCAATGGCAGAATTAATGCCACCAACAGATCTTGAAGATGTTCTTGTTTACCCAAACCCAAAAGATGAAAATGAACCTTTAGTAAGAGTTGTAAAAACATATCCAAATGGTTTTGAGCCAATTGGGCAAGGAAGAAAAATTTTAGAAGAGGAAAAAGCAAAAGAAATAAACATCAAATCTCCACTTGAAAAGATAACTTATATTTTATTTGGTGTTGCAATCCTCCTATTTTTAATTTCACTAACCGGTATAATAAAAGGTTACGAGCTTGTTGTTTTTGCAGCAGTGATACTTGGCTTAATGATATTTGCCTCTGGTTTTTCTGTTGTTTTTGCACTTCCAAAGAAAAATTTTGAAATTTATTCCCCAAAGCTTATAGTAGATAATACAGGTAGGAAAACAGCCCCCTTCGTTGATGCAACAGGTTCTAAAGCGGGTGCATTGCTTGGTGACGTTAAGCATGATCCTTTGCAATCCGGTGGTTTAGGAACACCAGCGCACTTAAGAGTAGAAGCAGGGGCGATTCACAAAGCAAACAAAGGGGTTTTGTTTATAGATGAAGTTTCAAGCTTAAACTTTAAATCTCAGCAAGAGCTTTTGACAGCAATGCAAGAAAAGAAATATCCAATAACTGGGCAAAGTGAAATGAGCTCAGGAGCAATAGTAAGAACCCAGCCTGTTCCTTGTGATTTTGTTTTAGTTGCTGCTGGAAATTTGCTCGATCTTAAAAATATGCATCCAGCTCTTCGCTCAAGAATTAGGGGTAATGGTTATGAAGTTTATTTAAACGATACAATGCCAGATACAAAGAAAAATAGAGAAAAGCTTATTCAATTTATAGCCCAAGAAGTAAAGAAAGATGGGAAAATTCCTCATTTTGATAGAGAAGCTTGTGAGCTAATAATTCAAGAATCTAGAAAAAGAGCCAATAGAAAGAATGCTTTAAGCATTCGCTTTAGAGAGCTAGGTGGAATAATAAGAGCAGCAGGAGATATTGCTATAACAAAAAACAAAAAGATTGTAACAAAAGAGGATGTTCTCGAAGCATTAAAAGTTGCAAAAAGCTTAGAAGCTCAAATAGTTGACAAAGAAGTCGAAATTAGAAAAGAATATAAAGTATTCAAAACAACAGGCTACGAAATTGGTGTTGTCAATGGTTTAGCAGTTTTTGGAAATGCTGATATTCCTTCAGCAGGAATAATTTTGCCAATTGTAAGTGAAGTTACTCCTGCAAGTTCAAGAGCAGAAGGAAAACTTATTGCTACTGGAAAACTTGGAAAAATAGCTAAAGAAGCAGTTGACAATGTTAGTGCAATAATTAAGAAAGATATTGGTAAAGATGTCTCTGCTTATGATATTCATGTTCAATTCTTACAAACTTATGAAGGTGTTGAGGGAGACAGTGCAAGCATAAGCATTGCAGTTAGTGTTCTCTCTGCAATGCACAGTATTCCAGTTGCTCAGGATGTTGCAATGACTGGTTCTCTTTCAGTTCGTGGAAAAGTCTTACCAGTTGGTGGTATAACTCAAAAGATTGAAGCAGCTATAGATGTTGGAATAAAAAGAGTTATAATACCAAGAATGAATCTAAAAGATATTTCAATTCCAAAAGAGAAGCTTAGAAAGATAAAAGTAATTCCAGTAAGCAACATAATTGAAGTTCTTCAATATTCATTAAAAGATTGTAAGGAAAAAGAAATTCTTATACAAAAACTAAAAGAAGCAAAAAGAGAAGAAGCAAAAGTTGGAAGAAAGTGATAGAATGCAAGAAGAAGCAAAAAAAAGATTAGAAGAACTTGGAAAGAAAATGCTTGAAGAAATAAAAAATGATAAGTCTCCAACATTTCAAACACTTCAAAGAACAAAATCAAATACTTTTTTTAGCGAGAAAGAAGGGGTAATAAAGCTTGGTGATAAAAAAGAACAAAGAATATTTTTGAACATGGCTCATTCAAAAAGATTCATGCAAACAGTTGCAGTTGCAGCAAAGCTTAAGAAATTTCTTGATGAAAATTTGCATACTAGTATAAGAGGTCTTTTCTACCAGCTAAAGTATTCTCTTGGTGAAGAAATTGAAGAAGAACTTTTTTCAGAACAAAGTGAAAGCAATCCTTTGGTTGAAGACCTTGAAGCAGCACTTGGTGTAAAAAGAGAAGACTTCAACTTAACTACTGATAGGAAAGGAGTTGTTGCAGGGAATATGAAAGTTGTTGATAAGTTTGGAGAAGAGGAAGTTGAAATTGATTGCTCAAAACAAGGAAGAAGTGGATGGGCTATTCCAAGTGATGTTGATAATGGTATGGAATTTGTTGAGGTTAAAGCAAAATATGTTCTAGTTGTTGAAAAGGATGCACTTTGGCAAAGACTAAATGAGGATAAATTTTGGAAAAAAGAAAACTGCATTTTGATTACTCCAAAAGGTCAGGCTTCCAGAGGAACAAGAAGGCTCATAAGAAAACTTGCAGATATGAAGTTACCAGTTTATATATTTACAGATTGTGACGCTTGGGGATGGTATATTTATTGGACGATAAAAACAGGAAGTATAAATCTTGCTTATATTACAAAAGAACTTGCAACCCCAGAAGCAAGGTTTATTGGAGTAACAATGAGTGATATAAAAGATTATGATTTTCTTTCAAAGCTTACAATAAAAGCAAATGAGGTTGATATAAAAAGAGCACAAGAGATGATAAGCTACCCATGGATAAATCGTTACAAAGAATGGGTTGAGGAGCTTAAGCTTGTTTTAAAAGAAAAAAAGAAGCTTGAGCAGGATGCATTGCAGGGTCCAAGGCTAACATTTGTAGGTGAATATTTAAGAGAGAAAATGAAAAATAATAAGTTTTTACCGTGATAGAATGGATGAAAAAGAAAATGAAGAAAAAGATGAAGAAATAAAAAATTTTGAAGAAGCTGGAAGGATATTAAGCGATGCATTAGAATATTCAAAGAGCCTAGTAAAAGAAGGAGCAAGCAAGCTTGAAATTGCTGAAAAGGTTGAAGAGTTCATAAAAACAAAAAATAAGGATGCAAGACCAGCATTTCCATTAAATCTCAGTTCAAATTTTGTTGCTGCCCACGCAACCCCAGAATATAATGAGCAAACACTAATCGGAAAAGAAATTATAAATGTTGATTTTGGGGTTGAATTAAACGGTTATCCAACTGATGCTTCATTTACAATTGATTTAACACAAGATTCTGAAAATCAAAAACTTATCGAAGCTGCAAAGCTTGCTTTGGAAAATGCAATTTCAAAAGTAAAAGCAAACGTTGAAATTAAAGAGATAAGCAAAGAAATAGAAAAAACTATAACAAGTTTTGGTTTTAAGCCAATTAGGAACCTTACTGGTCATGGGTTAAAAAAAGGAATAGTTCACTTCTTACCAGAGATTCCAAATATTTATGAAGAAAACAACAACCAGAAACTTGAAGAAGGGATGGTAATTGCGATAGAGCCTTTTGTTACAAAAGGAATAGGTTTGGTTAAAGAGTCTGAAAAAGTTGAAATTTTCTCATATGTTGGGGATTCTTCATTCAGGTTTAGAGATTCTCATGAAGTGCTAGAGTACATAAAAAATAATTTTTCCACATTCCCTTTTGCTGAGCGTTGGATAAAAGTATTCCCTTCAAGATTTAGGGTTCTTGCTTCAATAGTAGATTTAGCCAGAAATGGTGCACTTGAACAATACCCAGAATTGGTAGAGGTTTCATCAAAAAACGTTGCGCATTACGAAGCAACAATTTTAGTGGAAAAAGACTCAGCAAAACTTCTAACAAAAATAATTTAGTTTTATTTTTCTTTTTTCTAAAAATTTAGAAGCTTTATTCAGAATCTTTTAATTGAAATTAAAGATCTATTAAAATTTCTGGAAAATCTGTTGCAATACCATCAACACCTTTTCTTTTAAATTCTAAAGCTTCTTCTTTTGTGTTTATTGTCCAAACAATAACCTTTAGACCTGCTTTATGGGCTTTTTCTATATCAGCTGAATGAGTAAAGTGATATAAAGGCAACACATAGCTCGCTTTCAGTTGGGTTGCAGTTTGAATTGGATTTTTATGTTTTGCATAGATTAATCCAGTTTCAATACTGCTTATTTCTTTTACTTTTCTTAGGGCTTCTTCATGAAAAGAGATTATTACTACTTTATCTTCGATTTTTCTTTTCTTTACTTCTTTTACAACTCTTTCTTCAGTTCCAGGTTCTTTTATTTCTATTAGAATTTTTACATTTTTATCTTTCAAAAAATCAAGAGCTTCTTCAAGAGTTGGAATTTCTCCAATTCCATTAACTTTTAACTGCTTAAGCTCTTTTAATGTAAAATCTTTTACATAGCCTTTCGCATCTGTTAGCTTATCAACTTTCTCATTGTGAAAGATAACAAGTTTTTTATCTTTCGTTTCGCGAACATCAAGCTCAATTGCGTTTGCACCTTCTTTTATAGCTTCTTCAAAACTTTGAATTGTATTTTCAGCAACACTTCCACGAGCTCCACGGTGACCTATCTTTAACATGTTATTATTTCTTCTTTGTTTATTTTACTTTTTTCCAAAGCATAAATAAGAAGTATGAACAACTTCTTTGTTTACTGGTCTTGTTCCCTCTTTTCTTACCATTATTTCTCTATTGAATGTTTCAATAGCAAAAACATCTTTAAATTCGAGGTTTTTTAGCTCTTCATAAAAAGCTTTTAGCTGCTCGATATTTGGAAGGATTCCAACAACAAAACCATCTTCTTTTAATGCCTCTTTTGCATACTTCAACACTTTATCAGAATTTGGGAAATCAAGAGTTATAAGATCAACATCTTTTTCATCAATTCCTTCAAGGATATCTTTGTTTTTTATTTCAATGTTTTTCAATCCACTTGCTTTTACATTTTCAAGTGCAAGTTCATAAAAATCTTTTCTTATTTCATAGCTTACAACCTTTTTGCAGATGTTTGCTAAGAAAATTGTAAGAAAACCGCTACCTGTTCCTGCGTCAACAACTACACTTTCTTTTCCTACTCCAGTATAAGCAACAATTGCTCCAAAATCTTTTGCTACAACAACCTGCGGCCCTCTTTTTAATTTTTTTAGAATTGGTGGAAACCTTCTGATTAGCATTATTTTAAATCTCATTAAGCATTAAAAATCTTCTTTTTCAAAACTTTTTATGGAAATCCTAATAAAAGATTCTCTTATAGTTACTCCACAAGGTTACTTTAAAGGATTTATTGGGATAGAAAAAGGCAAGATAAAGAAAATCGGAAAAGGAAAAGCAAACATTCGTGGAGAAATTGAAATAAAAAATCGAGTAGTAACTCCTGGTTTTGTTAATTTACATACTCATGTTGCAATGGTTTTGTTTAGGGGTATAGCTGAGGATGTTGAACTTGAAGATTGGTTAAAAAAGATTATTTGGCCTATTGAAGACAAGCTTACAAGTGAAGATATTTATATTGCTTCAAAATTTGCCTTTCTTGAAATGCTAAAAAGTGGAACAATATTCTTTAATGATATGTACATTTTCCCAGAAGCAACTATAAGAGCGATGAAAGAACTCGGTATTAAAGGTGTTATTTCAAACCCTGTTGTAGATAACTATGAAAGGATAGATGGAGCTATAAAACTTTCAAAAAAATACAAAAATGAAAAAGGTATAAAAATTGCGATTGGACCACATAGTGAGTATTCCTGTCCAGTAAAAATCTTAAAAGAGGTTGCTCAAGCTTCAAAAGAATACAACTTACTTGTTCATTTTCATTATGCTGAATCAAAAAAGCTATTGCAAAAAGTAAGGAAAGAGATAGGGGAAAACCCATTAAAGGTTTATGACTCATTTGGTTTCCTAAATCAAAGATTAATAATTGCTCATGCAATCCATTTAACAAAAGAAGATATCTCTTTGCTTGCTAAAAGAAAAGTTAATGTTGCTTATAACCCTAGTTCAAACATGAAGCTTTCTCAAGGTGCTGCAAAGATAAGCTTAATGAAAAAAATGAAAATCAATGTTGGGATTGGAACTGATGGAGCAGCAAGTAACAACTCCTTAGATATTATAAGAGAAGCAAAGCAGGGAGTGCTTTTACAAAAACTCTTCTTTGGCGCTGATTCAATAAAAGCAAGGGATGCTTTTCAAATGATTACTCAAAACGGAGCAAGAGCAATAGGTTTTGAAAATGAAATAAAAGAAAATGCAAGTGCAAATTTGGTTTTGTTTAAGCCAACAGAGCAGATGCTTCCAATATTTGATCCTTATGCTTCAATAATCTACTCTTCCTCTTCAAAAGACGTTAGTGAAGTAATAATAGATGGAAAAATTATCGTGAAAAATGGAAAAATAAAAAACGAGCAAAGAATAAAAAAAGATTTTGAGAAATTAGCAAATAAGTTTGCCCCAGTAGCTCAGTGGTAGAGCGTTTGCATGGTAAGCAAAAGGTCGCGGGTTCGATCCCCGCCTGGGGCTAGCTGCTAAATTAGTAAGATTTATTAAGCCGAAAATACCTTATATTTTATGGTAGAGAAATCATTTTCTATTACAAAGTATAACTTTGAAAATGTAGATGCACAGAAATTTTTGGAGCTTTCTTTTACTTTAGCTAAATCAATACAAGCTTCAGGTTATAGACCAGAAGTAATAGTTTGTATAAACAGAGGGGGTATGATTTTATCAAGGTTCCTAAGCGATTACTTAGGGGTAAGAGATATTAAAGCAATAAGAGTTGAGCATTATTCAGTTGTTAAAAAAGGTGAAACTGCAAAAATAGTTGAACCTCTTCCAACAAAACTTAATGGAGAAAAAGTTCTACTTGTTGATGATATAGCAGATACAGGTGAAACATTAAAAGTAGCGAAAAAATACTTACTTCAGATGGGTGCTTCTGAAGTTAAAGTAGCTACACTACATTGTAAACCTTGGAGCTCATTTAAACCAGACTACTTTGTAGAAGAAACAGATAAATGGATTGTTTACTTTTGGGAACTAACAGAAACAGCAAAATACTTAATTGAGAAACTTAGGGAAGAACATCTTTCAGAAGATGAAATAAATAGAATTCTTAACCAGGAAGTTGAGATCCCAAAATACATACTTCAATGGATAAATAAGAATACTACAATAAGCAAAAATACAAAATTACTACGCAGCTAAACCTTATTTTCAAGGTAAGCCTTTTTTATTTTTAGCAAAGAGTAGCTTCCAAAATTTAATTCTTCTTTTTCGATTATTTTTATCCTTTTTTTGAATATTGGTGAATCGTAAACAAAAGTTTCATATTCACCACCTTCTCCAGAGATATTTATTCTACCATTTAATTTCAAAAGTTCATTATAGACTTCGTCTATATTTTTTCCTAAGAACCCATTTAGTTCGTTAGCGAAAACTCCAGTAATTACAGCTTTTATTTTATTCTCAACTACCTGCTTTAGTTCTTCTTCTTCATTCATACCCCATAATGGTGATACTGATTTTAACTCAAGCTCAGTAGCGACTTTTTCAATTCTTTCTTTTTGATATTTTGATTTTATAGCTCCACTACCAATGGCTTCTATTCCAAATTTTTGTTTCGCTTCTTTTAATGCTTCTTTTAAATCATTGAGCTCTTTTTCCTTTTCTCCTTTTGTTACTTTCGTAATTATAGGCAAGCCAATAGCTTCTGCTTGTAGCTTTGTTAGTTCAGCATTTGGAAAATGAAACATATAAGAGTCTAAACTTTTTGGTATAATTGAAATAAGAACCTTTATTTCATCTGTTTTTGAAAGTTTAAGTAGTGTTAAATTTGAATCTTTTCCACCTGAATAAAGAATACCAACTTTCATAATTATCTTTAACAGCACTCTATTTTATTTTTTATTAGAAAGATTGTAACTAATAAGCCAATCTTATGGTTAATAAAAAAATATTTAAACCTATTCAATCTTAATATTTAATTCTTTGTGGTAGCATGGTTGATGCTTCAGCCCAAGCAAATTCAGTTTTTGGGGTAAATGACAATTACAAACTTTTAATGTTAGCAAGAACAACCTCAAATAGAGAAATTTTATCTAAGTTAGCAAATTCCCCTTCAGAACTTATAAGAGTTGAAGTTGTTAAAAACGAAAATTTTAAAGATTTCGAGAAATTAGCAAAAGATAAAAGCTTGGCTGTTAGGATTGAGGTTGCTAAAAGAGCAAATGAAAAAATTTTAAAGATTTTATCAAAAGATCCTGTTGCTGAAGTTAGAAAAATAGTTGCTAGGAGAAGCAAGGATGTAGAAACGTTAGCTTCACTTGCAAAAGATGAAGAGTGGAGAGTAAGGCTTGAAGTTGCTTGGAATGAAAATAAAGATTTCTTCACATCTTTTATTTTAGCAAAGGACAAAAACCCATTTGTTAGAGAAGGAGTTGCTTTTACAACAAAAAGTAAAAGGATAATTTTAATGCTGTCAAAAGATAAAGAGGAGATTGTAAAAATAGCCTTATGCGAAAATCCAAACACACCAATAGAAATTATAGAGAAAATTGCACTTTCAAGCAAGAAAATTGCTGAAAAAGCAATATTAAATCCAAACATAAAGCCTTCAACAATTGTTAAAATTTGGGATAAAACTGAACTTACAAAATATTACGCAACCCTTAACCCAAATACACCAGCAGAGGTTATTGAAAAAATTTATAAGCAAAATAAAGGAGAATTTACAATTCTTAAAAACATTTCAAAGCATCCAAGCACAAGCCCTAGAATTCTTTATGAACTTTCATTTTCTAATGATGCAGAAATAAGGAGAGAAATTGCAGCTCACAAAAATGCAGACAAGCAAATACTTACTAAGCTTTCATTTGATACTGATAACCTTACAAAGTTAAACGCTTTAAATAACCCAAATATTAAAAATGAAGAAGAAAAAGAGGTAGTAGATAAAACAACTCAAAAACAAGCAAAATCTCAAATTTTTCAAAGATTTTTTAGGTAAAACTTATTCAGTTATCTTATAAACTATATCTTTTTCTCTTACTCTTTCTTCAACTTTTAGTCCAATTTCATCTCCTGCTCTTGCGATTTCTACTTCTCTATTTTTCACTTGCATACTTTCTACAACTTGCTCAAAATTTGTTGTTGCTCCTTTAATCACTATCCTATCTCCTTTTCTTAGTTCACCATTTTTAATCCTAACAACAGCTACGCCAATCTTCGTGAAATAATGGGTTACTTCCCCAATTTCTTCTTCTGGCATATCCCTATTTCAAAAAGCCTCTTTATAAATTTTATTTTGTAATAACCAATCCTTAATTGCTTCGAGTCTAAAACCCTAAAAAGTATTAAAAAATTTACTTTTTAAATAAAATTGTGATATTATGGTAAAAGAGGAAATAAAGGTAAAGTATAAGATTGAAAATATAGTAGCAAGTGCTGAACTCAACATACAAATAGACCTTTTTAAAATCGCACGTGAGCAGAGAAATGTTGAATATGAACCAGAGCAATTCCCAGGCGCAATACTCAAACTAAAAGAACCAAGAGCGTCTCTATTACTATTCAAGAATGGAAAACTTATTTGTACAGGAACAAAAAGCGAAGCAGAAGTAAAACAAGCATTGGAGGCAGCGGTAAAAATCCTTTCAAAATATAAAATACAACAAAAGAAATAATAAAAGATAATTAAATGAAAAGAAAAGCTTCTGAGGTATTAAAAGGCTTCTTGAAGCTTACTAGGATAGAGCACTCTTTAATGTTAGTGTTTGCTGTTTTGATAGGGGAGCTTTTAACTTTTGGTTCAATTAAAAATTTTCAGATTGAATTTCTAGCTTTTCTTTCAAGCTTAATAGTACCAAGCCTTTTAAGTATGAGTGCATTTGCTATAAATGATTACTTTGATTATAGAACAGATAGACTAAACAAAAGATTTGATAGACCTCTTGTCTCAAAAACTATAACGAGAGATGAAGCATTGATAATTTCGATAGCTCTTTTTGTTTTATCTCTATACTTATCTTTTTTCTTAAACCAAATTGCATTTGATATCGCATTTATTTTTGGTACTCTTTCTTTTCTTTACAGTTTTAAACTAAAAGATATCGCTTTAGTTGGGAACCTTTATGTTGCGTTTTCCATGGCGATTCCAATTATTTTTGGAGGGGTAGTTGCTGGAAGTCTAAACCAAGAGCACATTTTTATTTTCTTTATAATACTTTTTGCTGGACTTGCAAGAGAAATAGCACAGAGTATAAGGGATTACAAAGGAGACGCGATAGCAAGAGGAAGTAAGAATATAGTTCATTTAATTGGAAAGAGAAAAAGTGCAATAATCTCTTTTACTCTTTACCTCCTTGCTATATTTTTAAGTATTATCGTGTTCTTTTGTTTTGAGCCATATAAACTAAACTTTATCTATGCAATTTTTGTAGGCTTGTGCGACATCCTCCTATTTTATGTTGGTGTTTTCTTGTTATCCAACTATAACAAAACAGACTTTGTTAAAAAAACAAGAAACACAACTCTTATAGCTATGTTCTTGGCTTTGCTCGGCTTTTTCTTTCCATTGCTTTAACTCTTTTCTCTTTTACGGTTATTGTTTTACGTTGTGGTTTTCTTATAGTTGTTGTTTCATTTTTATTGTCTTTAAGTAAAATCAAGATAACTACTATTAGGAATAAAGAGAAGAAGATTGCAATTACAATGGAAAAGTTGTTAATATTTTCTTTTGGTACAAAAGAGGTTTTTATCTCAAAGAAGCCATTTCCAACAAGCATTGCTAGATAAGCAAACTGAGTAGAATTCATAATCTCTGCTTCTAATGCATATTCTTTTGCTATTCCACCATAAAGCTTTGCATTTGAAATAGCTATAGCTATATTTGGTTCTGGAATGAGCGAAAACGCTATAGCCCACTTTGCATTTATTATTGTTTCAGCATAATTTCCTTCCGAAAAAGATTTTTGAGCAGATTTCAAATAAAATTCTGCTTGCTGTGTTGGGAATCTGGCTACAATATCAGAAGCATTTTCAAGTTCAGCTTCAGCTATCTTCTTTATTTTTGTTTGGTTCAAAACAAAATTTTGGTTTCCTATAGAAGTATTAAAGAAAAAGTTTGAGCTTCTGCACCAAGCTCTTGCAGTTTCAACATCAATAAGAGCATAGATCGCATCTTCATAGTTACTTATATTTTGATTTAATACCTCTTCTATTTTGATTTTCCCCCAGGTTCTTCTTTCCATTCCAGAAACGACTATTTCATAGTTATCTATTCCAATGCTTGGCTCATTTACTTGGTTGCATTCTTTTAAAACATTTGAAGCAATTGAGTAAACAGTAGATGGAGTAAAACTTGAATTTATATCCAGTAATACTCTAGCATAAATAATTTTTGAAAAAAGGTCATTTGCACCAGCATATGAGTAGCCACTTTTTATAAGCTTAAGATCTTGAGAAAGTACTTTATCTAAATCAAAAGAATAATTTAGTTTTGAAAATGTCGCGTTTGCATAAAAATAAGTTTTAAGTGCAACATCTTGTAAACTTGTTGGTGTTTCATTTTTTACTGAAGGAAGTTCTGAAAAAAATGAAAATTTTGTAGGTGTTTTATTTAAAAATGCATACTCAAAAGCTTCACTTATATTATTTGCTTGTGCAATTTTTACTTTAAATAACCTTGAAGCTATAAAATACGTTAAGTCATAAGTTTTTGGAAGAATTATAAGTTGAAGATTTTTTGAAGAGTTGATTTTTTCGAAAATTCCACCAACTTCACCAATATTACAATTTTCATCTATTGTCCCAGTTATTGTAAAGTTGTTAAATGTTTTGTTTAAATAGGAAGCAATAAAAGAAATTGCAAAACCAGCACCACCACTTGGTCCAGCATAAGAGCCATTTTCTTTAAATAAAGCATAAAAATTGTATTTGCTTCCATTTATTCCAAGGAAATTAGTAGCACATTTTGAAGCCTTTTCAATCGAAGAGAAAGTGTCGTAATCTACACTTCCATTTGCTGAAACAAAAACACTTCCATTTCCCTTAGTAACCCAAGCTTCTATTTTTATAAGTTCACCATAATTACCAATTACAGCTGGTAAGTTTAGAGAGTAGCAAAAACCAATCCCCAAAACCAAAATGAATAAAATTTTATTCATTGTCTCACTTCCACTTAAATTGCGCCAGCCGGGATTTGAACCCGGGTCGCAGACTTGGAGGGCCTGCGTCCTACCAGGCTAGACTACTGGCGCTAACACTTTATTATTTATTTTTATTGAATTTATAATTTTTCTACTTTTTACATTTTTTTACATTTGTAAGTTTTAAGCTTTTAAAGAATTAAAATACATAAATAACTTTGAGTAAAAGTAAAAATTAGCATTAAACAACACATTTCCGGAAAATATTTAAATATACTAATTCAAATAAAATTGATGCAAAAGAAAAAGGAAGAAGCGATAAGTAAAGAAACTTTTTTTATTCTTGGTTACTGGGTAGTTTTTGCATCAGTTTTAGTCTTCTACCTTCTTTCTCAAGTCAATGTTTTTGGAACAAGAAGTTTTTGTGAATTAAATTCAAACCTTT
>Ga0078972_1001236_pt1 | contig 98002 bp, 70 predicted proteins | sample YelNatPaOPGAMG01_FD_67568 | JGI IMG/M metagenome (GOLD analysis project Ga0078972, IMG submission 67568) | Hot spring thermophilic microbial communities from Obsidian Pool, Yellowstone National Park, USA - OP-RAMG-01 (SPADES assembly) (version 2) | ecosystem: Environmental > Aquatic > Thermal... | reverse complement strand
CCCAACCGCGTGTTCAACAGCGTGGAGGCCGTCATTCGGCAGTTGGAGCAAGGTTTGCCCCGTCTGGCCGCCGACCATCACGCGCTGCGCAGCCTGACCGCTTGGCCATGGATTGTTAGTCCCAACTTGAACGCACATTAGAATTAATAAGATCAACGAAGCTCTGATTGAGTCCTACGTTGAGCATCGGCGAAAAACAGTGGGTCCGAGCACCGTTAACAGAGAGTTGGCCACTCTGAAAAAAGCTCTTCGGCTGGCCTACCGATGGAATATCATCAACCGTGTTCCAACGATTCAGTTGTTGCCAGGAGAACGGAATCGGGAATTTGTAATGTCGTATGAGCAAGAGGCAAACTACCTTCACATCGCGCCCCAGCCTTTGAAAGATGCGGCATTGTTGATGCTTGACACGGGTTTGAGAGTGGGCGAACTGCTGGCACTTCAGTGGTCTGACGTTCACTTAGACCCCGTGGGTGGATCAAAGTTCGGCTTTATTCATGTTCGCAAAGGCAAGAGCGCCAATGCCAAGCGCAATGTAAGCCTGACTCCACGAGTGAAGGAAATGCTGCAAATCCGCTATGCTGTACGTCAATGCCCTTGGGTGTTCACAGATGAGCTTGGGACCGGGCCACTGTCCATCTGGACGCTGGAAGCCCAACATAAGCGAGTTAAAGCCGCTTTGGGATTACCCAAGGATGCTGTGCTACACTCATTCCGTCATACGTTTGGCACGCGGCTTGGTGAAACCGGGGCTGATGCTTTCACAATAATGAGAGCAATGGGTCATAGTTCAGTGACAGTCAGTCAAAAGTACGTTCATCCCACGCCTGAAACGTTGGAGCGGGCCTTTGAGCGGCTCCAGGCGTTAAATGAATTGAAGAGGCGGACGTTACCGCCTGTGGAAGGCCAAAACGAGGAAAATTCGGTCAGAAGCCCTAACAATGTCGTATCATTCGGCGTTCTACAGGAACACGCCTGATTGGCAAGAATTTCGATAAGTGATGCATTATCTGTTTAATGCGGGGGTGGCGGAACTGGTAGACGCAAGGGACTTAAAATCCCTTTTCCCTTACGGGAAGTGAGGGTTCGATTCCCTCCCTCCGCACCACATTCACCCATGCATTCGTCAGACATATCATTGCTTTATCCTGCGCGCCGGGCATTCGGCATCACTGACTGCAAAGGACTGGCGGCTGTGGTTCCGGCAGCACGAATTCATGACATCCAGTTTGCACTCTCTGGGGACCGTGCCAAGGCAACGGTCTGAAAGCTTGCGGCGATTGCCTGGTTCTTGCTGATTACAGAGAGCAAATCTTCGCGACGAATACTTTCTTCGGCAGGGGAATTCACGGCTGGCGATACCGGCATCCCGGGAAAGATCATCAGGGTAATTTCAATCTTTAATCGCGCTCAATCGCTTTGCGCGGGCTTGATTTCGATGTAGTCGAGCGGAGCGTATTCCCTGCCGTTTGGCGTGCCGACGATGCGTATTTCATCTCCGGGGCGCAGCGCCACGCCGTTAATGTTTCGACGGGTCGATGAACTGCCGCTGGGCCGCCATGCGGGAAGGTGGGCGTCCGCAGCCCAGTGATCAATCAACTGATTGTTGACGAAAAACTGAAACAGCGATACTCCGTTGGACTGATCAAAATACTCGACGCTGATGTTGTACCAGCCTGCGGTGCCGTCGTAGCGAAACTCTGCCGTGCACTGCGTCGCAGGCGGCGAACAGGTAACGGCCTTGCCTCCCGAAGCGGCTTCCCAGGGGTGAACGTCAATCACCTTATAGCCGTCCAGCTTCATGGATTCCGCCTCGATGCGGCCGGGATGGTGGCCGACCCTTCCCTTAGCATCGGGAATGCCGGACATGCGCATAAACCAGTCGCAGATGGCATCTCGCCAGACGATAGCCGCCCCGGCCTGATATTCCAGCATCCTCAAGACCTCTTCGTAACGCTGCTGATCAATCAGCGTGCGCAGCATCTTCCATTGCGAGACCAATCCCTGAGCCTGCGCCGCGCCCAAATAGTGCGAATCGTAAATGTATTGGATGACCGTTTCGCCGGAATGAAGACGATAGGTGTAGGGCACGTGGTGCATGAAGAGCAACAAATTGTCAGGGCAGGTTTGCAACGACTCGTACATCTTTGAGACGGGCGGAGAGTACTGGCCGATGTAGCCCGTTCCGGTCGCGATGGTGCGGTCCATGCCGACGCCTTTCGAATCGGCACGGATCCACTGGCCCCAGCCGTTACGCTCGGCGGATTGTGGATCGGGGCCGTAGTGTGCGCCCAGAATATTCGTGAGCGTGCCGAGACCCAGCGGCCCGGTGTAGTTTTCATAGATGTGCCACGAGCTCAGCAACATGCGCGTGATCGTTGCCACAACGATCGGGTTGGTGCCGAAGGTCTGCCTGGTCCATTCTTCTGCGATCTGCCGCGAGGTCAAATTCGGGTTCCAGGCCAGCCGCCCGAAGCCATAGAGATTGGCCATGGCAAGCTGACTCCCCATCCAGGTTGGGTCCGTGCCGACGTTTGCAACTCCCACAAAGCCGCCAAGCGGCCGATGGAAGACTTTGCCCGCGACGATGTCTTTGACCAGCGTGCGGCTGCCTGCGCCGTGCACTTCCATGTTGAAATCGAGCGTCGCCTTCCACATCGGCACGAGATAGCAGAGTTGTTTCTGCTGGCCGGTGTATTCCTGCGTGATCTGGAGTTCGATCGCCTGGTTGGTCTTCTGTAACCCGCCGAACAGAGGAGAAGCAGGTTCGCGCACCTGAAAATCAATCGGGCCGTTTTTGATTTGCACCACAACGTTGCTGTCGAACTGGCCGTCGAGCGGATGGAAGATGTCATAGGCGGCCTTCGCGCGATCATTCTTCGGATTGCGCCAATCGAGATGGTTGTTGTAAACGAAAGCTCGGTAGAGAACGAGCCCGCCGTGCGGCTTCAAAGCCCGTGCAAGACAGTTGGCCGCATCGGCCTGGGTGCGGCCATAGGTGGAAGGTCCGGGCTGTCCCTCGGAATCTGCCTTCACAAGAAACCCGCCGAAATCAGGAATCGCGGAGTAGATGGCATTAGCGCGCTGCTTCCACCATTCCGCGACCCTCGGATCGAGCGGATCAAACGTGTCCAGCTGGCCCAAGGCTTTGGGCGCGGCGATGTCCACCGCGATGGAGAGGTGCACACCCCAGGGCCGGAAAACGTCGGCAATCTGCGCCAGTTGTTTAATGTAGGAATCCGTCAGCACGCGCGGGTCGGCGTTGACGTTATTGACCGTGCACTCGTTGATTCCGAGAGAGGCGAGAAAACGGGCGTAATCACGGGCCCGTCCAAGGTCCTTTGCCACGCTTCCGTTGTCCCAGAAGATGGAACGGCCGCCGTAACCGCGCTCGACCGTTCCGTTCAGGTTGTCCCATTCATCCACCCAGCGGATCGGCGCGGCAGGTTCGGAGATAATGTCAAGATCAGCCACTGATTCGCGGAGCGCAATCCTCCTCAGCAAAGCAAAGGCTCCATAGAGAACTCCGCGATCGTTTGCCGCCGTGACCACCAGGCACGCATGGCCGTTAAGATTTGCGCTTTTCAGCAGATAACCGTCGCCTTTCAGGTGGACATCCGGAAAACGCCCGTGCGTTGCTTTGTGGATTTCGGAAATTGTGCCCAGCATGATGGCGCTTTCATCCGGAAGGTTGTCCTCTTCCCGCAGAGTACGTCCCAGCATTCCCCGGACGCCGCGCACTAACTCATGCTGGGCGGACTCTATAACCGGCGTCTTGCCCAAAGCGACGACCACCGCGGGTAAGCGATCATACTGCTTACGCACTGCGTCATTATGGATTCGCGAATATCGCAGCCATCCTTTGTAACCCGTATCAGCGCGCAGGGGCTCCACCATCAGCGCAAGGCTCGCAAGAATGAATGCGGCGATTATTATCCGTGCTCTGCAACTGAAATACATGCGTTGATCTCCCCGGTACTTTCCTGCCTGGTCAGTAATGATGTTCGCCGTGATTTTCGATGCAGGCTGCCTGATGAGCGTCCGCACGTCGCGGACCGACTGTGGAAACATCAATCGGCATGAACCCAATCTTCAGCGCAGGCGAACCGGCTTCGAGCGAAAAGTCGCCCTGCTCGGGATTGACAAGCAATGGGTTGGCGATTAAGGATCCGACATCCTGCCCTCTTCCCTGCCACTCCCTGAACGACCATTTTGCGAATTCCACCGGTCCGCCGGCAACGCTGTAATACAGGTTGTTTTCAAACCGGAAATTGTTATCGTCCCACTTGCCGTCCAGCAGTTCGCCGTCTTTCCAATAAACGATATTGTGCGTGAAAGTAAAACTCAGATGGTTTTCCTCGCGCGTGCGGCGAAGCTGCGCGGTGTCCCCAAGTGCAAAGATGTTATTGCGCACCACGTTGGCCTCGCCGTAATGCTGGTGGAAGCCGCCATCTTCGCAGCGATAGACGATATTGTTTTCGACCAGAATATGGCTGCTGCCTTCGTCGGTGTAAATTCCCCATCCGCCGTATTTATAGCGGGACACATCGTGGCAGATGTTGTTTCGCTCGACCGTTCCGGGCTGAACGCCCAGCGTGTAGATGCAGCCCATGTCACTCAGCATTCCGCGGCCTATGTCGTGGAGGCTGTTGAACTCGATCAGGTTGTCTTTGGCAGCGGTCGGGCCGTAACCCCATGTCCAGCCCACGGAAATCGCTGTGTAATAGGTGTCATTGATTTCATTGTGTGCGACGACGTTTCCACTGCTCTGCCCGATCCACACTCCTACGGCCGCAGGATAAACACTCCCGATGTTGTGGATGTGATTGTCAGTGACTGCGTTGTCCCTGGTTTCATTCTGTTCCCCGACAGGGATTTTGCGATCGCCGATCTTTACGCCGCCTGCTCCCAGGTCAGTCATTTCGCTTCGTGCAATTCGATCGTTCTGTGACCCCTTGGCAAAACTTACCGCATACCCGCCCAGGTGGATAAACCTGCACTTCTCAATGGTGCAGAAGCGGGCACCCTCGCCGGCAACCGCAGCGGGGACGTCAACGGCGGCCTGCAAATCCGCGTAACCCTCGGGAGGCAGTGTCCAGTCCGTGTAGCTGAATGTCAGGCCGCGAAATTCAATGTAGCTGACAAACCGGCCCTGTGCGGCATCTCCTTCGAACCGAATTAACCGCATGAGGCGGGAAGCAACCACGCGAACTGTCGACATGTCTTCTCCTGGATATGGATAGAAATACACGCGCGCGCTTCTGCGGTCGAGATACCACTCCCCGGGTGCGTCGAGAGCGTCCGGCGCATTCTCTATCCAATAGCGGGCATCGGTCTCCGCGTAAGGCTGGCGGCGGCCGGCCAGCGTGACAGTATGTGAGAGATCGTCCACAGATTTAATTGGCACTCGCAATTCGGCCCAGTTCTGAAGTGCAACGACTTCCACATCCCCTTCCCTACCCCATTCGGGACGAATATCATGATCGTGAAATTTGAACCGTGCGGGCGTTGTGTCAGAGATCTGACCGTCGACGTAGTAAAAGCCCTGATTGGGCGTTCGAGCGCGCGACATGCGCTTTCCATCGATGAAAAGCTGGTGGAAATACCAGCCGTCCTTAGCCGCCGGTACGTCCGCAACCCAAAGATGATTTTTCGCGGGAGATGACAGTTCGGCCCCGGCCGTTCTCCGCCACCCCGTAATCATTTGCCCACCGCTTAAGACCGGAGTTTCACCCGGGTAAGCCTCGTAAATGATCGGATCGCTCTCTGTGCCGGAATCCTGTGGCGTAAAAATCAGCGGCCCATCCAATTGATACGTTCCTCCACGAATGATAACTTTGACCGGCGTCCTCAACGGACCCGCTGCCTTCAGCTCGCGAACGGCATCCCTGGCGCGCGCGAGTGTGCGAAACGGGCCGTCGGTGTGCGCGGCATTCGGATGATCGAATCTTCCTGACCATCGATCGTTGCCAAGGGGCGAAACAAAAAACTCGGTTGCATCATCGCTGCGCCCTACGTGGAGCGCATGGGGGGCCCCTGAACAAATCCCAATACCAGTGGGCAAAGCAACCGACAGAAAATGAAGACTGATAAACAGAACAACCAGCGCGAGACCAGATCCAACAGCACTTCTCACAGTCGCATCACCTCGGCATATGGGCCAAATGCCTTCAAAATCATGCGAATATTTCTACATCAGTCTCGGAGTTTGCGCATTAATATTTGTTCAGTGTGGGCTGCCGTTTCCGGCCCGTATGACCAATAATGGCGCCGAATCATTGCCGACAAAGCCGTGATGACGGCATGAAAAAAGCGATTCTGGCCTTTGCGGGCTGTGATACACTTCGGCTGCGAATGCCTGCACAAATCCTTCTAACAGGAAGTGGCTTATGCGGACCCCATCACGCAATTCTCAGTACCTGCGATTGCTTGCGGCTGTGGCAATTGCATTGGGTGCCACAGCCTGCGCGCGGCAGAATGTCAACCGGGAGAGCAGCATGACCGTCACCGTTGGTCCCGCGAATGCAGACATCATTGGCACGGACAACACTGCCATCCAGAAAGCCGTTGACCGCGTGGCGGCAGCCGGAGGCGGGACAGTTTTGATCAAGAGCGGAACGTATGTCCTGAACAACTCCGTACGGCTCGCCAGCCATATTACTCTGCGCGGAGAAGGTCCTGACAAAACCATTCTGAAGAAAGCGCCGGGCGTCCACAGCAAGCTGGAGGTCGACGCCGATTACGGCGAGTTCAAGGCTACAGTGGAAGACGCCGCCGACTTCCGTCCGGGCATGGGCGTCACCGTGGTTGACAACGAACAGCGCAGCGGATGGACGCCTAGCGTGCGGACCATCACGCGCATCGAGGGCAACACGCTCTACTTCGACCGCTTCCTGCACATGGACTACCACGTTGAGAACGATGGCGAGGTTTTTAACACTTTCCCGCTGATCGCGGGCTTTGAGGTCCAGGACGTTAAGGTGGAAGATCTAACCGCCGACGGCAGCCGCGAAGGCAGCGGCATTCTGGATGGATGCCAGACCGGCGCCATCTACTTTTTCCACTCGCAGCGCATGACAGTACATAATTGTGTGGCGCGGAATTATCCGGGCGACGGCATCAGCCTTCAGTTTGTCGAAGACCCTGTGGTGGACCACTGCGAGTCTTTCAACAACGCCTACCTTGGCATTCATCTCGGCACCGGCGCGCTGCGGGGAGTCGTCGAGCATAACCTCGCCCACAACAATGGGCAGGACGGTCTCTATCTCTGCTGGCGTGTCCAGCATGCGCGCTATGCGGACAATCGCAGTTGGGACAATGGTCGTGACGGCATCTCCGCCGGCCACAAGGACACGGACAATGTCTTCATCAACAACACCGTCACAGGCAACGGCCGCGCAGGAATTTATATCAGAGAGGAAAACAAGTCAAACGCCGCTGACCGCAATACGTTCGAGCGGAACACCATCCTCGACAACGGCGTCGGAAACAAGCACGGCGCGAACATCTATATCGCCGGCATGACCCACAACCTTACCTTTGTCAATAACACCATCGGGTCGAGCGACGCAAAGGGCAAGACCGCGCAACTCATTGGTGTTTACATCGGTCCCAAAACTGACTTCATCACTTTGCGGCAAAACGTTTTCTCAGGCCCATTGAAACAGGCGGTGATGAATCAATCCAAAGGTACCCACAATCAGATTACCCTGGAAGAAGTCAGCCAGCGCAACTGAGGAAGGCTGAGATGTCATAAAGTCGCTGCTGCCGTGAGCTTGTGTTTTCAGCAGGCGTGAACTATCTTTAGCTTGAGGTGCTCGCGGCTGGGGCAATCCATGACTACTGCAAGAAAGACAAACCCAGAATTCTGATGTGCCAATCACTTCTAAACTGCGCGTTGCTGGTTGACCTGTATGAACTGACGATGGCGGCCGGCTACTTTAAACGTCGCATGGACTGTCGTGCAACGTTTGAACTCTTTGTGCGCTCGCTGCCGGCCGAGCGCTCCTACCTGGTTGCAGCAGGAGTTGATGACGCCCTCGATTACCTCGAAAGACTGCGCTTCTCTGACGAGGATATCCGATACCTGCGAAGCATCCCCGCCTTTCAGAGCATCGGCAACGATTTCTTTGCTTATCTGAAAAGTTTACGTTTTACCGGAGAGGTAAGTGGCGTTCCAGAGGGGACGATCATCTTCGGCGAGGAGCCCATTCTGCAAGTCACAGCCCCGGTGGCGGAAGCACAGATTGTTGAAACATATCTGCTGGCGGTAATCAATTTTGAAACCCTGGTGGCTTCCAAAGCCGCGCGCGTGGTCCGCGCCGCGCAGGGACGAAGCGTGCTGGAGTTCGGAACAAGGCGCGCGCAGGGGCCGGAAGCAGGACTGCGCGCCGCTCGCGCAGCATACATCGGCGGCTGCGATGCGACGTCCAACGTCGAGGCGGGATACCTCTATGGAATCCCCGTGGCTGGGACCGCCGCCCATTCCTGGACGCAGGCGTTCCCCACGGAGCGCGAAAGTTTTGAGGCCCTCCTGGATGCGTTTCCCGAAACCGGCGTTCTGCTGATTGACACCTATGACGAACTGGCGGGAGCGGAAACAGCAGCGACCTTGGGGAAGAAATTCCAAGGCGTCCGTCTTGATAGCGGCGACCTGCTCGAAAAGAGCCGCGAGGTACGCAACATTCTGGACGCACACGGCCTTCATGACGTGAAGATCATCGCCAGCGGCGACCTGAACGAATACCGGATTGAGACGCTGGTGGCGAACGGTGCGCCGATTGATTCCTTCGGCGTAGGGACTGATCTGGCGACTTCGCGCGATGTTCCCGCGCTGAGCGTGGTTTATAAACTGGTGGAGATGGAGACGGAGGGCCGGGTAGAATATAAGGCAAAGTTCAGTGAAGAAAAAGTGTACTGTCCGGGGCGCAAGCAGGTCTTCCGGTTCTTTAACAACCACGAATATGATTTCGACCTGATTACGCGCTCGGATGAAGACTACCCTGAAGGCAAGCGTCTGCTTCAACCGCTGATGCGAAACGGCAGACGGCTCGCGGCACGCCGGTCCGCGGCATCCATTCGAAAGGATGTATTGGCCGCTCTGGAACGCCTTCCTGGAAAATACCATGCGCTGCGCGGCGCTCCCGAATATCCGGTGAAAAAGAGCGACGCTCTTCTTCAATTGCTCGAAGAAGTCCGCAGCCGGTACGTGACAACGCGCAAGCCCGCCGGGGCCTCGCGGGCGCGCTGAACTGCAGGGAAAATGGAAGAACCTCTGGCCTTCTTCGATGTCGATACCCAGGTCGATTTCATGGAGCCGAAGGGGAGCCTCTACGTCCCGGGTGCCGAAAGAATCCGGCCTCACCTGAAGCAGTTGTTCGATTACGCGCTCGAACGGAAGATTCCCATCCTCTCATCAGCGGACGCGCATCCCCCTGATGATCCTTCCTTCGTCCAATGGCCTCCGCACTGCATCGTGGGGACACCCGGCCAATCGCGAATACAGGAAACGCAGTCACCCACCGCGCTCGTGGTCCCAAACCGGATCGGCGCCTTTCAATCCCTGCACGAGTGGCCTCCTCAGATCATTATCGAGAAGCAGGAATATGATGCTTCCACCAACGTCAACTTTGACGCCATCCTGCACGCGCTCGGCGACCGCACTTTTGTGGTTTTCGGGGTTGCCACCGAATATTGCGTCCGAAGCACAGCGCTCTCTCTGCTGAAAAAGGACTTCCCTGTTCTTCTCGTGACGGACGCCATCAGGGCCATCGACGAAGACTCCGGGCGAAAAGCCATTGACGAAATGGCCGCCGCAGGAGCCAAACTCGTCAACACCTCCGATGTGTGCAAGTAAACCTGCCGCACGCCCCGCTGCTCCGTTTTGTGGCTTTCGCTGGCCAACGCGGACCGCAAGCGCGTGCATACGGGCCCTATCGGCGTAAAATGAAGATAGAGAACTGTGGACGTGAGGGTGCCGCGTTTGCAAGCTGACACTATCGGCCCCGGCAGGTGAGGGTTTTTCAAATGGTTAATGCATCAGAGTTGCGCGCAGGCATGGTGGTTATCATCGATGGAGAACCCTTCCGGGTGATTGAAGCAGAGTTCCGCGTCGGCCAGGGAAAAATGCCGGGCAGCGTCCACGCCAAGTTGCGTGACGTTTTGAAGGGCGCGATGAAAGAGTTGCGCTTCAGGCCGGAAGAAAGGCTGGAGGACACGGTCCTCGAGAAACACGACATGGAATTCCTTTACAGCGACGCCGAATCCGCGACATTCATGGATCCCCAGACCTTCGAGCAGGTCACCATCCCGATTGAAACCATTGGCCCGGGACACGTATTCCTCAAACCGGACATGACAATTCCCGTCGAGTTTTATAACGGACGTCCGGTCAGCATCATTCTGCCCGAAACCGTTGACCTCAAGGTGGAGACAACGGCGGCACCTGCCCACCAGCAGCAGGACAGCACGCTGAAGGTCGCCATTCTCGAGAACGGCATGGAAGTGATGGTTCCGCAGTTCATCGCTCCGGGGGAAATTGTTCGGATCGATGTTGCCACCGGCAAATACGTCGAGCGGTTGCGCAAAGACGCCAAGCGGTTTTAATCAGAAGCTGAAAAGGCCGATTTGTGATGCTGAGCAAAGCCCGGAGACAAAATCTCCACCCTTCACACAGCGGATGCCGGCTCACTCCTTATAATGATCGTCATGAAGTTAGGGTCCGCCTGCGGCACCTTGTCTTCTACGGTCCCATCTGCTCCAGATGTAATAAAGCGGAACTCCAGCAAGAATGATTGCCAAACCCAGTGCAGATTCACCAGGCTTGGTGACAAGGGTGTTTACGACAATAGCGAGAGAAGCGAAGATAAAAGCAATGGGCAGGATCGGATATCCGATGACGCGATACGGACGATCAAGATCTGGCAGGCGCCGCCGCAGGATGATCACGCCGGCGATTGCAGCTCCGGAAAAAATCCACATGGCAAAAATCACGTAAGTATAAAGCTGCTCAAACGATCCGCTCACGGCGAGCACCATGGCCCATGCCCCCAACACAATCAGAGCGACGGCGGGAGTTTGGAATTTCGGATGCACACGGGCGACACTTCTGAAAAACACACCATCCTTTGCCATCGCATAATAAACGCGCGGTGCGGTAAGAACTGTTCCATTTAAAGCTCCGAAAATTGAGCACAGGATCAGCCCGGAGACAAATCGCGAGCCACGCGGACCAATAAGAAACTCCATGGCTGTTGCTGCCACGCGTTGATGTTCCGCCATCACCGGCAACGGAAGAACGTGAAGATAAGCGGCATTGGCCCCAAGATAAACCGCAATAATGATCACCGTTCCGAGCAAAAACCCCAAGGGGAGCACCCGCGAGGGGTCCCGGACTTCACCCGCTGTGTAAGAAAGCTGATGCCAGCCCTGATAGGCCCACAGGACTCCCACCAGCGCAACACCGAAAGTGCTGAGAGTAGTGTGCGGCGTGGGAAGCGGATGAGACGCGACGGCAGGCGCCAGCGGCGGCAGGAAAATCGCGCATCCGATGATGATCGCGAGGCCTGCAAGCTTGGCGACTGTAAAGATCGTTTGCACGGCCGTGCCCTTGCGCACGCCGAGGATGTTAATCGCCGTCAGCAAGGCGATCACGACCGCGCCGAGAAGTTTCTGTTCAAACGAACTGAGCGGGACGAATCCCGATGCATAAATCCCAAATGCCACCGCCAGCGTGGCCGCGGAGCCCGCGTCAATCACCAGCAGCGATCCCCAGCCATACAGGAATGCGAACAGCTTGCCGTAGGATTCCCTGAGGTAAACGTAGATGCCGCCGGCTTCCGGCATGGCCGCCCCCAATTCAGCAAGCGATAACGCGCCCGCCAGCGCCAGCGCACCGCCAACAATCCACACGAGGTAAAGGCTGAATACGCTTCCAACCTGAAGGGCAACATTGTGCGGAACCAGAAAGATGCCTGACCCGATGATCGTTCCCACAACGATGGCTGTGGAGCCGAGAATACCGATCTCGCGCGGCAGGGTTTGCGTCTCGACCTGCTGAGAAACCTGGTTGAATTTCGTATTCATACCCTCCGCCTTTGCGCTAAGGAGTCTGCACGCATCCGAGCAGCGGCCATTGATGCCAGGCTCGTTGGCCTTATCCCCTGTGAATTCCGGACTTAAGGCCGCGGCGACTGCTCCGATTCTCTCACTACCCGAACAGATGCGGCGTCTGCGGCACGAAATTGCCCTCGAGATGTTTGCTGCTTCAAATGCTTTACGCCCGCACGGTGGCCCATTATACTGGGAGACTACTTCGGGAACCAGAAAACTTTTCGTGCAGTGGAGTACAGAGGAGACGATTCCGACAGGTGGGCTGCCGGTTGGCAGGAGATTCTCGCGGTTTTATCAATTCCAGTGATCCCGGCGATCGCACATCTCAGCCACAATACGTAAAGCCCGCTGCACCACGAAGGGGATGCGTACACCTATGAATTTCATTCCGAACCGCTTTCAAGGCCAGTGCGCTTTAGTCGTTGGCGGGGCGCAAGGGATTGGCAAGGGCATTGCCGTCCGGCTGGCAAGGGAAGGAGCCGACGTGATGATCGGCGATATCGACCGGCCCATGATGACCCGCACGGAGCGCGAAATCCGCCGTGAGGGGGGCTCTGTCCGGACAATCGCCTGCGACGTGCGCCAGAAGAGACAGGTCCAGCGGATGGTGGCTGAAACTTTGAAATGGCGGAACAAAATCGATGTGCTGATGTACGTGGCAGGAGTCGGCAAGCTGGTGCCTTTCACCAAAACGGATGAAAAACACTGGGACTGGACGATTGACATCAACCTGAAGGGCGGTTTTCTTGTTGCGCGCGAAGTGGCACCGCACATGATCCGCCGCAGGTACGGCAAGATGGTGTTTATGGCATCCACCAACAGTTGGGACGCGGAAGCCGAACTGGCGCCCTACAACGTATCAAAGGCAGGGCTTTTTCTGCTGGCAAAAACCCTGGCGCGGGAACTGGGCAAATATGGCATCAACTCAAACGCCATTGGTCCGGGCCTTATTCGCACCCGTCTGACGGCGCCCATCCTGAAAGACAAGACGTTTATGAGCAAGTACAAGGACCTGATCCCGGCGGGACGGCTTGGCGAACCCGAAGACATCGCCGGACCGGCAGCATTTCTTGCGTCTTCGGATGCGAATTATATCAACGGCATCCTGATGTTCGTCGATGGCGGACAGTTGGCCTGAGTTGCACCGACGGGAATTGCAACCAATCAGCAATGTGGCAGGACCTCAATCTCTAAGAATCAGGAGACACAATGCGCAAAGTAGTGAAAAGCAAGAAAGCACCCCGGCCCCGTGGGCCTTATTCCCCGGCCGTCGTGGCCAATGGCTTTGTTTTTGTTGCAGGCCAGGCTGCCGTGAATCCAGAAACCGACGAACTGGAACTGGGCGATATCCGCACGGAAACGCGCCGCACGCTCGAAAACATCAAGGCAATTCTTGAAAGTGCGGGAAGCTCTCTTAAGGATGTTGTTCGGGTTGGTGTCTTTCTCTCCGATATGAAGAATTTCGAGGCAATGAATGAGGTTTACAGGGAATATTTCCCGACGGACCCGCCGGCGCGCACGACCGTCGGCGCAAGCCTGCCAAAGATCAAGGTGGAAATTGATTGCATCGCACTGGTGAGCAAATCCCGCAAACGGAAGTGAGCGTCACTCATCAATGAATATCAAAGACTTATCGACGCCCGCGCTCACGATCGATCTCGACATTCTCGAGCGCAATCTCGATCGCATGGCTGAATATTGCCGCAAGCACGGTCTCAAGCTGCGGCCGCACACCAAGACCCACAAAACGCCTGAAGTAGCGCGGATGCAGATCGATCGCGGGGCCGTGGGTTTGACGGTTGCGAAAGTGGGCGAAGCTGAAGTGATGGCGGCGGCAGGCTTCGACGAAATTCTGATTGCTTATCCGATCTGGGGAGCCGAAAAACTGCGTCGAATTGCTGAGATGGCGCGCGAACGAAGCATTCTGCTCTCGCTGGATAACGAAGCTACAGCTGATGGACTTTCAAGGGCCGCCACCGCCGCAGGAGCAACCGTTGGTGTGCTTGTCGAGTTCGATGCCGGAATGCGCCGGTGCGGTTTGCCCCCGGGTCCGGAATGCCTGGAACTCGCCCGAAAAATCGAGAAAATGCCGGGATTGAAATTTCGAGGATTGATGACATTTCCGGGAAACGTCTGGGGAGCAGAGGTGGATCGCGAAAAGGAATTGCAGCAGGTCGCCGAGCGCTTTGAGAGTGCGCTTGAGCCCTTCCGCAAGGCCGGCATGCAGGTGGAAATCGTTTCCGGTGGATCTACACCTTCTGCTTTCATGTCGCACCGGGTGCCGGGTGTTACCGAAATCCGCCCCGGTACTTACGCCTACAATGATCTGAACACTTTTTACCAGGGGGTTTGCGGGCTTGAAGACTGCGCGGCGCGCGTCGTGGCTACCGTTGTCTCCACCGCAGTCCCCGGCAGAGCGATGATTGACGCCGGGTCAAAGACGCTGTCTTCAGATCCGCTGGGGTCGGGTCCGGCCAAAGGACACGGATATGTGGTTGAAGCTCCTGATGCACTGCTGATCAAACTGAATGAAGAGCACGGCCATCTGGACATCAGCCGCTCTTCGCATAAGTTCCGCGTCGGCGATGTCGTCACGGTGATTCCCAACCATGTCTGCGCATGCGTCAATATGCACGACGAGGTTTTCATCCACCGCAACGGCCTTATACAGGGAACATGGAAAGTGGCCGCCCGAGGGAAAGTACGGTAAAAAAGCAACCGGGCAAGTCCTTTTGCATTCGGGGTTCAGTTCCTGTCCTCCACACCCAGGGGCTCTTTGTAAGATGTTCGTTTTTCCGCCGTGATTCAATCGCTGCAAAGTTACGTGTAGAATCAAGCCCCCCTTCCTCAACGGGGTTCCGGTTTTTTGGAGGTGAGTAAATGGCTACTCGACCAATGACCCTGGGAATTGACGAGTCCAGAATTAACAACTTCGCGGACATTTCAAAAGTTGCAATTCTACGGATCCGACTACCACAGTGGTTCTATCGAACACGCTCGCCACGTGGCCGGTCGCGATGGATTGCTCGACCAGATCACATTTGAGGTCGCCAGGTCCAAAAGCTATCCGCACAACGGCGGGTATGACCTTGTGACGTTCTTTGATTGTCTGCATAACATGGGAAACCCGTCAGGCGCCGCACAGCATGTCCTCTCAACGTTGAAACCGGATGGGACTTGGATGATTGTAGAACCGTTCGCTGAAGACAGGCCGGAGCTCAACCAGAATCCTGTAGGACGAATCTACTACTCCGCCTCGACGATGATTTGCACGCCCGCATCGCTGGCGCAGGGAGCAGGCGCGGCGATCGGTCCGCAGGCCGGCGAAGGGCACATTCGCAACGTAGTAACTTCCGCGGCATTCACTCGTTTTCGCCGCGCGGCGCAGACTCCATTCAATCTCTTTTTCGAAGCACGCCCGTAAAGTTCCTGGGACTTGGTACGCATTTGCGCCGTGGACGAAGGCGCGAATGCGACGGCCTGGTTGGTTCCGGCGTTGAATCCCGGGATCCAGCGCTATAATGGAACCTGGCCACACGAATTTGGCTCTTGTAGGATGGAAACGGGATACCTTGCGGGATAGATAACGGCCTGCCAACTATCCGTTATAATCAGGCTTTTCGCCGGGTCCTGAGAGGGGACAAAGCGACACGATCTTTCATTCCGTCGTCAGTCAGCGGGGACAAATGAAACCCAGGAACGAAGAACAAAACCGTCTTGGACCAGTAAATCCGTTTACCGTCGGCAGTGTCTTCGTCGAAGCCGCTAAGAAGCTGGAGTGGATTGAAGAGGACAAAACCGATCGGCATCGCCGATATTTCATTACACCCAAGGGATTCGAAGAGATGTCCAAACTGGGCATGAATATCGAGCGCGCCCTTCTCTACAGGCAGCCGCCGGAACAACCTCAACACCACCGCGCACCTTCGCACGCGCATCACGGAGCCAGAGACCGCGGGCGGCACTGAGCGCCTTGCAGTAAGTACCCTCGTCTTTCCCGGCGCACAGAAAACTGCTTGCCAGCGCGCGCCTTCTCGTATACCCTCTTGGGCGTGACAGGAAATACTTATACATTCCCGCGGCGTTCGGAGCGGAAACCGGCCAGAAAAGTGATTTTGTTAGTGGTGGAATCGGAAGAATCGGAAGTCCATCATGAAGGAACAACGGTGGACATTTCCTCGGATGGTGCCAGGGTGGAAGCCTGCGCGCCGCTGACTCCCGGCCAGACCCTCAGCCTTATCCAACCGGACGATCCTTCCCGCCCCTTACGTTGCCTTGTCGTATGGGCTGGAGACGTCGGAACCGACGGCGACGGCCAGGCAGGCTTGGAATTCCTTGACCCACCTGCTACCAACTTCGAGAACTGAAGATTTCCCCAGTCCGCCGCATCGAGGAACAGTGCGTGCTCTCGTCGTCACCGTTGCCGCTGCTTGCGGAATTTTACTGTGGATGTCGCGGCTCAAGATGCCTTGCGAAGAGACTCTCGCCCCACCCGCACGTCTTCCGCAGCCACATACTCCTGCCGGACTGCATAGCCCGCTCGGGACGAAAATTGTATCGGCGGAGTTTTCACGTAGTCACTGACCAGTTCTCGCACTTCCGTCGTGGTCAGGGGCTTCTGGACGTATTCATACGCGCCTGAGTTAAGCGCTTCGATGCAGCAGTCAGCATCAACCGTTCGGGTCAGCACAAGGACGGGCACGCGACGGTCAACCTCGATCGCTCGGCTCAAGACAGAGCGCCCTTCGAAGTTCGAGCTTCCCTGGTCCACAATGACAAGATCGTACTTCTCGCGGCCAAGCATAGCAGCCGCTTTTGTGTAAGAGCCAATCGGCCGAACATTGTATCCCAGGTAACGCAAGACCTCCGAGTAATAGTCCAAATCGCTGGCGTCTTCGTCCACCAGGAGCAGCTTCAGCCCTTGTCCACTTGCAGCAACTTTCCTGCTGTTCCCTTCCAATTCTTTTCGTGCCATCGCTACCTCCCGCGTACTTTCTTAGTTCGGCGCGCACGGCCCCACAGACGTGAAGCGCGCACCGTCGTCCCGCTTCCCTTGGCGAATAACCCTTAATCCCAAAACCTATTGTCCCTCAGACCTGTTGCCCCGCCGCGTTTCAATTCATTCCCGAGTTTGGACACAACCGAAACGTTAAGCTCGCTTGGCGGTTATCGGCCTGGCAGCCTGTCCTCCAACCGGCGGCGAATTGCCCCAACAAAACACATAACCTTAGATGCCCCGGAACACAGCAGGGAAACCTCCATTGTGTAAAATTCTTTCGCCCGCGTCGCTCCTCGCTGAACCATGTTCAGCGGCATCATGCGTGTGCCGCGGCGGCATAATCTCCGGCAGCCACACATTCATGCAGCAGCCAGCCTTTTTTCCGCCTCGGGATGTTTGATCGCACACTTCAGAACATGCCATATATCCTGAAGGTAAAAAGGAGGCACGATGAAATCGGAAGCGCCCTTCTCGAGTGCATTGATGTAGAGGTTGATATCCACCACGCGTGAAACCACAATTACAGGGACATGCCGATTCCTTTCCAAGACCAGCGTCAGAACATCGATCCAGGTACCATCCGGCAGAGAGGTGTCAGAAAACAACACCGTAGGAGAATTGGGGCCGTCCAGCACCTGCCGAACCTGCGCACAAGTACGATACATTTGCACTCGGACTCCGGCTTCCTTTAGGAGCTTCTGAAGCGTCAAGCCGGTTCCGTCTCCATCGGACACCATCACGACACACCCGTCATCACGCCTCATCAAACTCTCCTCTGAGCGAAGATGCTCTGCACAGGAGCAATTCGGCATCCAAATTGGCGTAGGGCTAACCCCTTTAACTTGTTTTGGGTGAATTGTACATTCTTGGAGTGACTATGTAAGAATGACAACATTCCGCCGAAGTGGCTGCATTTCGTCACCGCCTAAAGGGTTCGTGTACAGATTTCGCGAGGTTCCCCATCGGGCTTCAATTGACATATCAATCTGACATAGATCGAAATTGTCGTGATCTTGCGATTCCTTCGGAAGCGCCTGGTTTCTTCGGAATCCCTCCTCACAGGATTTGACATGCGCTGTTTCGCATAAAAAAACCGGCGGTCACTGACCGCTAGTCGATAGAGTGTTTCATGTCATCCTTCGAAAACTTAAGTGAATTTCTGCAATCTGACCCTGCTTAGTTTTCCGACAGGAACGACCGGAGCCTTCCACCACGCCACGGAGAACGCAGGCTGCGCAGAGCCTTCCCTTCTATCTGCCGGATGCGCTCGCGAGTGAGAGAAAGACAATTCCCGACTTCCTCGAGCGTTCGCGCACGATCATCGTCTAACCCGAAACGCAGTCTGAGGACCTGCTCCTCACGGGGTGTGAGGGTCTTCAGCATGGATGCCGTCTGCTCTTTCAGGTTTACTTTGATGGCTGCATCCACGGGCGAAGGCGTATGCTTATCTTCGATGAAATCGCTCAGTTCCGATTCACCGTCGTCGCCGATGGGCGTGTGGAGTGAAAGCGGCTGCTGCGCAATTTTCATTACCTGCCGTGCCTTAGCAATCGAGATGCCGGCCCGCTTTGCGACCTCAGCAACTGAAGGATCACGACCCAGCTCGCGCGTCAGTTCACCCCTGGCACGGGCCAGCTTGTTGATCGTGTCATTGGCATGGACGGGCACGCGGATAGTGCGAGCCTTGTCGGCAATGCCGCGCGTAATTGCCTGCCGAATCCACCAGGTGGCATAGGTCGAGAACTTGTATCCGCGCCGCCAGTCGAATTTCTCAACGGCCTTCATCAGGCCAAGGTTACCCTCCTGAATCAAGTCCAGCAGATGCATCCCTCGCTTGATGTATTTCTTGGCAATGGAAACCACCAGGCGAAGGTTCGCTTCTGTCAACTCCTTCCGGGCCTGCTCGGCGAGCGACTGGCCCAGTTGGATCCTCTCCCAGGTACGTTTCATTTCAAGTGCGCTCACGCCGAACTCCGCTTCCAATTGCTTCAACCGCTTCTCGCACGAACGAAGCTCGGACTTCACGTTCGCCGGCGTACGGCCCCTCGCTCCGGCGCTTGCCTTAAGAGCATCGATCTTCTGCCGCAATTCCTGCATCCGCTGCGCAGCTTGATGAATGATATTCGTGAGCCGCGTCTTTTCCTGCGTGTTCAGGTCAAGCTGCATCACCAGGTTCGACATGCGGACGCGCGTCCGCGCAAGCCGGTAGCGAGCATGCAAAACAGAGCGTTTTCGGGATTTGGAAGCACGCTCCAGAGCAATGGCCTGTCTTTCTGCACGCCGATAAAGCTTTGCAAGTTCGTCGAGCGTTTTAAGCGTCTTGCGGGCCTTGGCCGCGATCAGTTTCTCATCCGCCAGTTCTTCGCCATCGAAGTTGGCAATTTCCTTGATTGACCGATCTCCAGCCCGCAGGGCCTTGGCAGTGGCCAGCAACTCTCTCAGCGCCAGCGGCGATCGTGACAACGCGCGCAAAGCGAGCTTCTGGCCTCGCTCGATGCGCTGCGCCAAGCGAACCTCACCTTCCCTGTCGAGCAGCGGCACCCGGCCCATATCACGCAGATAGGTCCGCACGGGATCAACTGCTCCCTCAAGCGGGCCCGGCGTCAAGTCATACTCCGCTTCCTCCTCGCTCTCTTCGGAAGGTTCTTCCCAATCCGCTTCTTCGCGCAAAGACAATTCTTCCTCTTCTTCCGGAAGAAGGTCGCGCTCATCCTCTTCCATAACATCGATCTCGGCGGGATCATGGAAGTTTAACTTAACGTCCAACATAATACTTTCCTCTCAGGGTAGCGAGAATGGCAGTATTCATCTTGCCGCCCCGCTCACAGGCCAGATTCTGCAACCGCTTCTTGCCCACGAAACGCTCTATGAAAGTGATGGTGTGCGATGAATCAGAAGGCCTTTACCCTGTCTATAAGTTCGCCGAAGCCAAACGGGCTTGGCAGTCAATAATATGATGCAAATAAAGGAGAAAAGGATTCGCAGGATTCCGAATTATTTCGAGATCGTCGGCCATCGGCCCCGAAATGTCCACCCAAAAGCCCACTCAGGCGAGCAACCCTAAACCAACCAAACAAACATCATATTATCAATAAGATAGAAGCTTGACGCGAATTACTTGGACTCTTTCCGGCTCAGACCAGATAATTATAGCATACCGCGGATGGGTCACACCATCGCCATCACGATATGTAAACTGCCACGCTCACTCATATTGCACAAAGCCGGGGTTCAGGACACCGTGGGGGTCGAATTTCTTTTTTAGCGCGACTACTTCGGCCCATTTATCGCCGTAATGGGCTTTCCAATGCGCAGCATCAAACGAAATCCATCCGGAAAGGTAGCGTTTACCGCCCATCATCGTGGCCGCTTGGCTGGCCATATTGAGACGTGGCAGGGCTTCTTCAAGAAAGCGCTGAGGCACGGCTGGCAGGATGCCAAATCCCATCAGATAATCGCTCGCAGGACGCATAAAAAGGGGTACTGATGAAGAATTGCCGCGGGCCGGCCACAAAAGGATGTGTCCCCCGGCGATGGCTTGAGGCGGAAGGTTCTTCAGGACCTGGCTGATGTAGAGAGGGGTGGTCTGCCATGGCAAGACGCACTCCATCCACGGATGGGCGTATTCCCAGAAGCCCGCGCGCCGCCAGAGGGCAAACAAGTCGTCCAGCCGCCGGAAGAAATCTATCAGATCGCCTTCTTCCGTGTGGACGTGTTTGTAATATCTAAGGCCCTCCAGCTTGTTGTCGCTCGGCGAACTTGCCGTACCGTCCAGCTCGATCGTGGCGTGCAGCGGATAGAACCATTCGGCAAAGGCCTGGCGCAGGTCGCCGACCCGTTTGAATCCCTGCGGACACGGGACGCACCATGATTCGAGAAAGTCGAACCGTTCGTCCGTCATAATGGTTTTCAAGTCATCCAGCAGCATTGTCAGGTCGTCATAAAGCAGGTAGTAGGAGCGAAAGTGCGGTCTGTGCGAACGTATCCTGAGCGTTGCGGCGGTCATTACCCCGAACTGCCCCATCCCGGCGCGCACCGCGTTGAAAAGGTCCGGGTTCTGCTGGATCGAGCAGCGCACGACTTCCCCTTCGCCGGTGACAACTTCAAGTTCCAGGCAATTATCGGCCTGAGTGCCGTGCCGCCAGGAAGCAACTCCCAGCCCGGCAGTCGAGAGCGTACCGCCAATCGTTACATCCAAATTGTTTGTGAGCACGGGTGGTGAAAGCCGCTCGGGCGCAAGGTGCTGCACCAGGTCCCGCCACCTGAGCCCCGTCTGGCAGGCGACAGTCTCTTTACCTGAATTAACTTCCGTGATGGCATTCAATGAGGTCATATCCAGCACAATCTGCTCGGAGAGCGATTGCCCTGTCTGCGAGTGTCCACCGCCGCGAGTCGAGACCGACAGGCCGTTGCGGACCGCGAATTTCACGACGCTCGCTACATCCTGGCTCGACGCCGGCCGGACGACAGCAGCGGGTTTCCGCACAATGATCCGTCCGAAATCCGTTGAAACCGCTTCGCGTGACGCATCATCCACAAGGACCTGGCCCTTGACTTCACGGGCAAGATCGGCAGTCCAACTCATCACCTAACCTCCGCGTTTTGGAATTAATGAATCTGTAGATTCCAGATGGCGCGCCCCGACCTATGAAGCTACCACATTGAACACGCGAGCCACAATCCCGCATCACGCAGCGGGATGATTTGTGCTCGTAAAAGCGAGTTCGACTTGCCATGGAGTTACAAAGTCCCCGCTGACTCGTTGCTTCTTTCTTCCTTCGTCCGCCGGTTCAGTAATCACACATCGCGCAACGGCCATTGAAGCCACGCTGCGCTATGATAAAGTGAACGTTGGATTTGCAATCATCAGCCTGATTGACCAAGGCAGGCCGGAGCATGAACTTGTTTTGCTTGTTTCTCATCATGTAAGATTTTCGGTTGCACCAAATTGTGAGCAAAAAAGTGAATTGACCCGCGGGGAGGTGTGAATTTGGCAGAAGCACCGAAGTACGACATTGCAGTAATTGGAAGCGGTCCGGGCGGATACGTGGCTGCGATTCGAGCCGGGCAATTGGGACAGAAAACGGTCCTGATCGAGAAAGACAATAAGTTCGGTGGAACATGCCTCCATGTCGGGTGCATTCCCACCAAGGACCTCCTGCTGAATGCCGAGGTTTACGACTACTTCAAGAACGCCCAAGAATTCGGCATCGAGTGCAAAGGCTTTACGGTCGATTGGGCGGCCGTACAGGCCCGCCAGAACAAAGTGGTCACCAAGCTGGCTAAGGGCGTCGAGTTCCTCTTGAAGAAAAACAAGGTCGAAACGGTGCAGGGCTATGGTCAGCTTGCAGGGCCGGGCCGCATCACCGTGACGGACGCAAACAAAAAGGTCCGGGAGATCCAGGCGAAGAACATTATTCTGGCCACAGGCTCTGAAGCCAAAATGCTTCCGGGACTTGAACCGGATGCCAAGACCATCCTGACCAACAAGGAAATCCTCAGCCTGAAGAAAATCCCCAAATCGATGGTTGTCATCGGATCGGGCGCCGTCGGAGTAGAGTTTGGCTCGATTTTCCACCGCTTCGGGACCGAAGTGACCATCATCGAAATGCTGCCGCGTGTAGTCCCGCTCGAAGATGAAGAAATCTCAGCCCAGCTTGAGAAGTCATTCAAGAAGCAAGGCATCGCGATCCATACTCAGGCCAAGGTCCAGAAAGTCTCGAAGACCGCCAAGGGAGCGACAGTAGAATTTACCGATGGCCAGGGCAAATCCCAGTCCATCGAGGCCGAGACATGCCTGGTAGCTGTGGGCCGGGCACCCAACACACAGAACATCGGCCTTGAAAAAACGCGCGTCAGGCTGGAGCGGGGCTTCGTTAAGGTCGATCCCTATATGCGGACGGACGAGCCGGGGGTTTACGCGATCGGGGACATTGTTGCGGGAAGCCCTCTGCTGGCGCACGTGGGATCAATGGAAGGCATTGTCGCCGTGACTCATGCGGCCGGCAAACCTGTTGAGCCGATCAACTATCGGCAGGTTCCGAATTGCACCTATTGCGAACCGGAAATCGCCAGCACCGGCCTGACCGAACGCCAGGCCCGCGAGAGTGGCTACAACGTGAAGGTCGGCAAGTTTCCCTTTGCCGGGAACAGCAAAGCAACCATTCTTGGTTCGACTGAGGGCTTTGTCAAAATTGTCAGCGATGAACGTTACGGTGAGATTCTGGGCGTGCACATGATCGGGCCTCGCGTCACCGAGATGATCGCCGAGGCCGTCCTGGTAATGCGCCTGGAAGGGACGGTCGAGGACCTGGAGCAGGCCATCCATCCGCACCCTACGCTTACGGAGGCTGTTCCCGAAGCGGCCCATGCCGTCCATGGAATGGCAATCCATATCTAACATGGTTTAACGAGAGAACATTGGCAAACTCGAAGGGCCGCCACTTTGAGCCGAGTCAAGAATCTTGACAGCTCTTTTCGGGCAAGTTCCGGGATGCTTCGCTCAGCATAGCGATTTGGCTTTTTCCCGTAACTTGCGAGGGAAAGTCGTGCCGTCTGTTTCCCGCCAAATGATCTGCCACGTTGAATTGCCGGGCGTTGTCAGTTATGAGGACGGGCTGCGCCTCCAGCACGACCGGGTCGTTGCGCGTAAGGCGGGGGACATTCCTGATACCCTGATTCTGCTGGAACACCCACCCGTCTATACACTGGGGCGCAACGCAAAACGCGAGAATATCCTCTTTTCTCCTGAACGGGTCGGGCAATTGGGAGCAGAGCTTTTTGAGACTGACCGTGGCGGAGATGTTACGTTCCACGGACCGGGTCAGCTTGTTGGATACCCCATCTTCGACCTGACGCAGCACAGGAGAGATCTGGCCTGGTACATGAACTCTCTGGAAGAAGTCTTTATTCGCGTTGCTGAAGAATTTGGAATTCGTGCAGGCAGAACCGAGGGAGCGCGAGGCGTCTGGGTGGGCAATGACAAGCTCGTAGCCATGGGAGTGCATGTGTCGCGATGGGTCACCTCTCACGGCTTTGCCTTCAATGTAAACACTGATCTCCGCTTCTTCGATTGGATTGTTCCCTGCGGCTTGCATGGTAAAGGAGTGACTTCGCTTGAAAAGCTGCTGGGCCGGCGGGTCCCGATGGAAATGGTCACAGGTTGCGTCATTCGGCATTTCGGCTCGGTGTTCGGTATGGAAATGAAACGGCCGGAAACGCCTCCGGTGCAATCCGGCTGGAAGCCAACCGCCAACCCATTGGAAAGTCCCAGATAAAGCACCCGGCTCGATATGGCTCAAGCCTGCCGTGCGAGAAGACCTCGCTGGAGGTCGTTGACCTCCGAACCCTGTTGCCGTACGATGGGCAATGCGTGCTCGCAGATGTGCGCAACTGCAGCAAGGTAATTCTGCTGCATGAGGATACAAAGACCGCAGGCATGGCTGCGAAACGTGCAGGAGTGAACGCCGGCAAAACATTCGAGGGCATTGGACGCCCGATCATGCTGGTTACCGCCCAGGACACGGTGGTTCTTATTTCGCCGATCGAAGGGCAATGCCTGCCAGACGTTCAGAAGGCCGCAGAGGCGGCGCGGCAGCTTGCAAGCTACTGACGGGGATACGGATGCCAACAAATGTCGTGATGCCACAGATGGGGGAAAGCGTCGCGGAAGGGACGATCACCCGATGGCTGAAAAAGCCGGGCGACCGCATCGAGCGCGATGAGCCCCTGTTTGAAATCACCACGGACAAAGTGGACGCCGAAATCCCATCTCCGGCTTCCGGCATTCTAACGAAGATCCTGGCGGCGGAAAACGAAACCGTGCCCGTCAACACTGTCGTGGCCATCATCGATGGGCAAGGGGCAGCCGAGGCAGAGGAAGCCGCGCCGAAGGAGGCACCGGCGCCTGCTCCTGGCACGCAACCCCCGGTCGCACAGCCGGCTGCAGAAGCTGCGCCTGTTCACGTTCCGGAACCATCCGCCACCCGAACCGGAGAAAGAATCCGTTCCTCTCCTTTGGTTCGCCGCATTGCGCGCGAGCACAATGTGGACCTCGCTCAGGTGAAAGGTACGGGGCTGGGCGGGCGAATCAGCAAGAAGGACATCCTCGCTTTCCTCGAACGTCCAACGCCCGCGAGAGCTGCGGCCCAGCCTGCCAAGCCTGCTCCGGCGGCTCCGCCCGTGGCGCCCGTTGGACAGCCCATCTCATTCACGGGCCCCACACACGTCGTTCCGATGACGCCCCAGCGACGCCAGATCGCCGAGCACATGGCCCTCAGCAAAAGAACTTCTGCGCATGCGACGACCGTGTTCGAAGTGGATATGAGCCGGATCGTGGAGGTGAGGGAACGTTCGGCTGAAGAGTTCGAACAGCGTCACGGCCTGAAATTGACCTACACGCCTTTCATTGCGCAGGCGGCAGTCGAAGCTATCCGGCAGTTCCCCATCTTCAACTCATCGGTGGAGGGAACGAACATCGTTTACAAGCAGGCAATCAACCTGGGGATTGCCGTAGCGCTCGAAAGCGGACTGATTGTGCCGGTCATCAAACATGCGGAAGAAAAAAACTTTCTTGGACTGGCGCGTGCGATCCAGGACCTCGCAAGCCGCGCTCGCTCAAAACGGCTGAATGTTGAGGAAGTCCAGGAAGGCACTTTCACGATCACGAACCCCGGAGTTTTCGGCAGCCTGTTCGGGACGCCGATTATCCATCAGCCGCAAGTCGCCATCCTGGGAGTCGGCGTCATCGAAAAACGGCCCGTCATCCGCAACGATGCGATTGCCATCCGCTCGATGGCCTATCTGATGCTGAGTTTCGACCACAGGATCATTGACGGCGCCGTAGCGGACCATTTCATGGCCTACCTGAAAAGTCTTTTGGAGAACTGGCAGGAGCCCGTGCTTTAAGCGGGCGGCCTCCCATTTGCAGCGGCTATTGCTGTGATTGCGGGTTCGCCAGATTGTCAACCAGGCTGTTCAGGTCGTCCCGGCAGTCTGTGGCATCAAATCCTTGCTCTTTCATTTGAGGCAGGAAGCGGGCAAGGTTCTGCGCAAAAAATGCCTTGGCGCGGTCCGGCTGGCCCAGCACGGCATATTGCGCCGCCAGCGTCTGGAGCAGGCCAAGCGAAGGTTCCTTCTCCCGCGACCACCTGGCAAGGTTTTCCCGCAGCACGCCCTGAAGATAATCGCTGAACTTCTGTGTATCGTCCACGAACTGGCCGCCGGAGTATCCGTAGATCGAAATCACATCGGCAGCCTCGTCTCGGGGCCCGCACGCTGTCACCCGAGGGCGATGGACAACCAGTTTCCAGTGGGAACCCGCGCCGAGCCTGCGGATCTCAAGACCCACAAACGGCCACCCGTCGAGGCCTTCAATGTGTCCTATAAGTCTCAGCGAATCCTTGTCAACTTCCAGAATATTTAGCGTAGTGCAGCAGCGGTTTCCGCCGGAATAGAGTCCAACGATGATGTCCTGCTTGTGGTTGCCTGTAAGGTCGCGAAGATAAGCCGGGCGGGGTCGGCTGTTCTTTGCGGGGAGGCCCTGCTTTCCTGCGAAATCGTAAATGGCAGTCCATGCGTCCCGCGCGCCTTCAAGAGTGTCTACCTGATATGCAATCTGGTTGTGGTCGTTATATATCACCAGGCGGCCAGCCGCGAAGCCCAGGCTGACCGAAATGGACCGGTAGAGGGCGGCACGGTAATCACGGCCAATATAGAAAGTTTCGATCCGCTCATAGCCCGGAATGTCCGGAAAGCCGCCGCGGCCGCTCGATTTGCCAAGCATATACTGTTCCGCAGTAGCCGCAGCTTCCTTCAGACTGGAAGGCTTCCAGTTGCGCTGGAGTCCCAGGACAAACAAGAAAACCAGGGTGGCCAGGATTGTCGAAATAAGGAATTCGCCCTTGCGCATGTCAGCGGGAAAAGCTCCGGAAGGTTTCAAGCACAGCCATCGGGCCCATCTGTAGTTATTTAAGCACGAGTTGCAGAGATTGTCATGAAAGGCACTCGGCGGCGGTCACGCACGGGACATGCGGAAAGAATCAAGCAACCATTCATCTTCCGCTTCGTTGTGTCGAAGGACGTAGATGCTGCCGTCATCGGCGCGCACACGGAAGCATCGATAGCCGACGCCATACCACTGGTCAAGGACCTCGACAACCTCAAACGTCCGGGCCCCCTCCGCACGCGAGCGGAAACGCAGAGGACGCTCGTCGGCCTTGTAACCGGCGTAGCACTCAACATGGAGGATCATCGCCATAAGCAAGCCCACGGAGAGTCAGACGACCAATTCCCGCCGGACCGACTGGGCAAATTCGTCCACAAGCGCAACCGGCTGGATAGAAATGCCCGCCTCAACCAGAATACTCCGCGAGAGGTTCGCCGCTTCGTCATCCTTCTCAGGCACACCCTCGACTACGGCCGTCAGATCGGCGGGCTCACTGCGGCGCACGTGGTCCATGGTATAGACAAGAACCTTCGCCAGTTCGATGTCGCGCTTGAGTGATAGAGCGTGGATAAATTTGATGTGGCCGTTGGGATTTCCTGAAATGATTTGCGGCCTGTATCCAAAATCAAAAGTAAACGGGTCGCCGGTTTGCGTCCAGCGGGCCGCCGGGATGTCCCGCTCGAACGCAGGCATGTCCCACAGTCCCGCGCGCACAAGAGACAGCCGCAGGCGCTGCTTGATCCGCAGCCGTGTATCAACCGGCAGCGGTCCTTCCACGCGGGAGCCCACGTAGCGGTCGAAGAGATCCTGGATTTCCCTTGCGGGGTCTCGAAGCAGGCAAACCCTGACCGAAGAAAGCTGCACCATGTTTGAGAATGTCTGCTCCATCCACCGGATGTATGTCTTCAAGTCGTTGCTGTGCTCGTCAATCTGCTGTTCGAAGTCCTGCTGAAGCTCCTTCAGGAATTCCACGTCAGCCTGCGGATGGAAGCGCTTAATCCTTCGATAATCATCCGTGAAGAGGCACCCGAGGTAATTTTCCTCCGGGCTGAAAAGGAAAAGACCGATGTTCAGACGCTCGCCCCGGATCGCATCCGGCACATACTGCACCAGATAAAGCGAGCATTCCTTGAATCTTTCGGAATCGGCCATAAGGATACCCGGCCCCGGAACTCCCCTATTCACAATCTAATCCCAATTAGGGAAAGGTCTCAATGAACTTTGTTTAGCATCAATGATCAACTGCCGCACGCGCCGCCGGCGCTCGTAGAGCCTCTCCGCCAGCCGCGAAAGCTGCTCCGGTTCGTCTCCGCACCATTCGGCCGGAACATCCCGGAGGCATTTGTCCAACTCCGTCGGATCGATGTTTTCGATTCGCGACAGATACGGTTCAAATGATTTCAGCCCGCGCACGCTTTCGTACACCAGCCGCCGCGGATAAAGGCTGCGGATGGGGCTATCCGGGAAGTTCCATTCGCCATCATTGAAGCAGAAGCCGTGATCGATGAGCATCGCCGAATAGCTGCTTCCCTCCTGATCGATCGTCCGGTAAAAGAGGACCTGGCGGCCGTCACAATTGCAAGTCCACTTGTCCAGCACGTACGCGCCGAGAAAAATAGACGCCAGATTTGCCACGCGACGGAGCAGCCGATCGGGAAGGAAATCTACTACGAGCGTCCGGCTGGGAATGCCGGGGAACCTGGAACCGAATTGCAGTCCCGGGGCGCACTCCTCTTCTCCGCCCGCGGTTTCAAATTTCAACATCGGCGTGCCGGAAATCAGGTTCTGTGCAACTTCGACAAACGCCTGGCCCGGGACCGGCAGCCGGATCAGCGACGCCAACTTGCCGGCCAGCAGTTCATTGGCCAGAACTCGAACGTGTTGAGGATTGTTCTTGAATTTTACGACATAGGTGTGCCCGTCGTCGCAACCCAGCAGGAAAGGTTGGGAGCCGCCGCGCATCCGGCGGATCACTTCTACGGCAGCAACTTTGCGGACCTCAGTATTTTCTGCCCAGATGGGCTCCCTGGCGGGTGATGAAGTCGGTGCGCTCGCCGCTTTCTTAGACTCAGACCCGGACTTTCCGGTTGGTGCATGCATTCGCGAAAGGAATTACACATTACCACCACAGCGTCGATGTGCCATCGCCGCAGAACATGTGGCAGCCTCGATCTGCCGGTGCAACTGTTTCGGCGATCGCCCATCACCATACCGGCTTTGAAGGGAGGACTACCTGTGCTTCAACGTGAACGCGCGGGAAGTGGCTTCCCCTTGAACGCCGCCTTGTGCCGGCCAGTTCGCATATTACCCGCGCGGCGCAGACGCACTCAGCGACTGCTTCATGATCTCCCGCCCCTTGGCGCTTTCCTGCCGGCTTTGGCCTTTGTGGGTTTCTTTGCCTTCGCTGCGGGCTTCTTCGCTTTCGCTGCAGACTTTTTGGCCTTCGCGGCTTTCTTGGCTTTCACCGGCTTTTTAGCTTTCGCCGCTTTTTTCGGTTTTGCCTTCGGAGCCGCTTTGGGCCGTGCCGGCCGCGGCGCTCTGGCGGGAGGCGGCGAAGGCGGCTCGGGAGCCGGCGGCGCTTCCACCTCGGCAGGCTCGGCTGGTTCAATTTCCTCTACTTCGGACTCGTAAGAAGTCTCCTCACCCAGTTCTTCGATCTCCTCGCCAAAGCCTTCTTCTCCCGTTTCTTCCTCTTCTTCGAAGTCGGAGGAGAGGTCTTCTCCGTAATCTTCCAACTCTTCGCCGGATGTATTGTTATCATCGTCAAACTGCATGGAACCCTCCTCTTAATCTTATCTCCCGTCAGAAACCGGAACTCGCGTTGTATTGTAAAGGACTTCGGTCAAAAAGCTCTGATGGGCCAGATGTATAACACTGCGCCTCCGCTGTCAAGAGGCAACCTGCGGTACGCGTTAATCTGACACCCCGTACAGCGCCAGCACTTGCCCGGGCACTATGATGGAACCAGTCAGATGGTTCCACTCCCGGATCTGCTCCACGGAGACTTTGAAGTGGTCCGCAATGACGGCCAGCGTATCGCCAGGATGGATCCGGTAATGGTAAACGGGGGCGCGCGAACTCCTCTGAGTGTTCCTGGAAGCAACGCTGACGGCACTTTCCCGGACTTTTCCGCCCACCCGCAGCGTTCGCCCTGCCGCAATAGACGATCCCCGCAAGTGGTTCCACCGCCGAAGCTCTGCGATGGTCACATGGAAACGTCGGGCAATGCCCCCCAGCGTGTCGCCGCGCTGAACGCGATAAAACCGGACGCCGTTGCGAACTTCCGCTCGAGTTCTGCTCGCACGCTCCGGCGCCACATAGCCACGAGCATAAACCTGCAGCGTTCTCCCTGCCACAATCTGCGAACCGCGCAGATGGTTCCACCGGCGGAGGCTTTCAATGCTGACATGGAAGTGCGCGGCAATGGCGCTTAATGTATCCCCCCGTCGGATGTGATAGCGGTAGTAACGGCCCTGCCTGTAAAGAGGCTCGCGCCCTGGAGGTAGCGGAAGAATCAGGTGCGCGCCGGCCTCGGGATCATCGTCCGGATCCAGATGATTGGCTTCCGCCAGGGCGGCCCGAGTCACTCGGTATTTGTGCGCAATGGCAGACAGCGTCTGGCCTTCTTCCACCTTGACGGCCCTCCACCAGACCCGTTTCGACGGCGGAACCTCCGCGATCCGTGTTTCATACAGGTTCCGCGTCCCATGGGGCAAGTTGAGCACATACCGGCTTTCGTTCTCGGGTGTAGCCCAGGTCAAGAGACTCGGATTAAGCTTCTCCAACTCCTTGACAGGGCGGTCAATCAGTTCGGCAATCAGCCGAAGGTCCGTAGGGACCGTCACAATAACCTGATCGGGATCGAGCGGCGGATCAGGCTGAACGTCAAATCCGTACGCACGCGGGTCCTTGGCAATCAAAGCAGTAGCAATAAAGATGGGCACGTAGTCCTGCGTTTCCTGAGGCAGCGCATGCAATTCCCTCAGCTTCCAGTAATTGGCGTAACCCGTCCGCTCAATGGCCCTCTGGACGCCATAGGGCCCGGCGTCATAAGCCGCCATGGCCAGGTACCAGTCGCCGAACTCTTTATAGAGATCACGCAAATGGCGGGCCGCCGCCTCGGTGGACTTCAAAGGGTCTTCCCGCTGGTCCTGGTACTGATCAATCTTTAAACCGTAGTCCCGTGCCCGAGAAGCCATAAACTGCCACATGCCCGTCGCGCCGGCCTTTGAAACAGCATGCGGGTTAAACGCACTCTCGGCGGCCGCCAGATAGATCAAATCCTGCGGCAATCCGTATTTGCGAAGCACGCTGGAAATCATTGGGCCGTATTCGCCTACCCGGGTCAGGATCTTCTCGATGTACCCCTGCCCTCGGTTCTGGAAGAAGGTAAGAAAGCTGGCCACATCGTCGTTCGTCACCAGGGGAATGTCCGAATGCACCGAAGTCAGTTCCTGCTCCGCGCGTTCCCGGACCCTTGGATCGACGGGAAAAGTAAGTCCTGTAAAGGACTCGATGGGTGGCGGTTCGTAATCATGCTGGCTTAGCGTTTCGCCGTTGGCAGAAGACGACGCCTCAAGCCCGTACGTGTTTTCGACCAGCTTATTGAATTCGGCGTTTAGCCGGCTGTCGCTTTGGATGTCCAGCCCGGATTCCAGAAGCATGCTCAGAGCTTTGTCGAAATCATCCTTAGCCTGCTGGAACTTGCCGGCATGATACTCTTCCATCCCCTTGTTATAAGCGGAGTCAACCTTTGCAATCAGGGCTTCGACGGGATCTACAGGTTTCGCCTGGGTAGCAGGGGCAGGAACGGAATGCGCCTGCGTCACAATGGCGCTTGGCGGCGGAACTGTCGAAGTGGGTGGTTTAACCGCAACTTTCCTGTTTCCGGAGCCGCATGAGCCCAGAACGATCACGGCCGCGAGGACAAGGAAGCAAAGCTTTTTCTCCAACCTTTCCGCCTTTCCTATGCAAAATGTCATGCTTCCACAGGTATCGGAAACGTAACAGCCCGATTTTACGTGCCCCCACTTTCAAGGTCAACCCGAAATGACTGGGACTTTGAATCAATTACGGTCATGTTCCCGATTTCTACCGCCCAATTCCCATGCTGCTTTGTCCCGGTGAGATATTAAACCGTCTGCCTTCTGCATTGTCCGTCTCATTGGACTGACTATATTGTCATCCCAATCTGGTTCTTCACCGAGGCTTGGAAGACAAACCGAAATCGTTGAAAGGGCAAGCGAAGCTGGAAGGTCATAATCGTATTCAGTTATAATTTGGACTTTAGGGGGCAACACACCACCTGCTGCCTGACTTCTGGTGTCACATAGCATAGGTATCCATGCAAAATCCTCTCCGACCCCTGTTTCCGTACCTGGCGAAGTACAAGAAACGCTACGTGGTCGGTTTCGCCGCACTCATCGTCACCCAGGTTGTGGGCGTTACCATCCCTCTGGTCATTAAAGACGTCTTTGATGCGTTGACGAGCAACGTCACGCTGCACCGACTCGCCGTGCTCTCCGTCCTGCTTTTGGGCATCGCGGCGGCGAAGGCGATCTTTCAGTTCTGGATGCGCTGGATACTGATTGGCATCTCCCGCGACGTTGAATACGACCTTCGCAACGATCTTTTCAAGCACCTGATGAAGCAGGACGCACAGTATTACAACGAGCACCGTACCGGCGACCTGATGGCCCGGCTGACCAATGACTTGAACGCCGTCCGCAACATTGTGGGGCCGGGAATCATGTATTCGGCAAATACCGTGGTTACAGGCATTGCCACGATCACGCTGATGGCGCACCTTGACATGCACCTGACGCTGCTGGCCCTCGCGCCTCTGCCGCTGGCTTCGGTTGCCGTCAAGTTCTTTGGGCAGCAGATCCACGAACGCTTTGAGAAGATCCAGGCGATGTACTCCGAACTCACCGAAAAAGTTCGCGAAAACATTGCAGGGGTCCGGCTGGTCCGCGCGTTCCGCCAGGAAGAAGCGGAGATGCGGGAATTCGACCGCATGAACCAGCTTTATGTGGAAAAGAATAAAGGCCTGATCTGGATTTCCAGTTTCCTTTGGCCCGCTCTGGCCCTGCTTTTTGCGGCTTCATTCCTGCTGATCATGGTGGTCGGCGGAGAGCACGTGCTTTCCGGACGAATCACCATCGGGACGTTCGCCGCCTTTAACGTCTATCTGATGTATCTGATCTGGCCCATCATTGCGCTTGGCTGGGTAACCAATATTATCCAGCGCGGGCTTGCGTCTCTCGGGCGGCTGTGGACGATCTTCGCATCGCAACCAGCCATCGATGACCGGTATGTTCCCAAAGAGCCGGTCCGCAGCCTGAAAGGCGAGATCGAATTCCGCAATCTTACTTTTTCCTACAACGGCTTCCCGATTCTGAAGAACATTGACCTGCATATTCCGGCGGGCCGCACCGTGGCCATCGTGGGGGCCACCGGCTCAGGCAAGACGACACTGGCCGCCCTGGTTCCCCGGCTCTACGATGCGCCGGATGGAACGGTACTCGTAGACGGAATCCCCGTGAAGCAGATCCCGCTTAGGGTACTGCGCTCGCATATCGGCTTCGTGCCGCAGGAGACTTTCCTGTTCAGCGATACGATTCGCGAGAATGTCCGTTTTGGGGCCCCCGGTGCATCGGACGCAGAAGTAGAGCGCGCAGCGGAGGTTTCAAACATTCTGCCTGAAATCCTGGGCTTTCCCAAAGGGTTCGATTCCATGGTGGGAGAGCGTGGATTGACGCTTTCGGGCGGGCAGAAGCAGCGCGTCGCAATATCACGGGCCATTATCCGCGATCCGCGCATCCTGATTCTGGATGACGCGCTTTCGAGCGTGGACACCTATACGGAAGAGAAGATCCTGCAGCAACTGACCCGGGTGATGGCCGGCAGAACAACCATCCTGATCTCGCACCGCGTGTCGACAATCCGCAATGCCGATGAAATTGTTGTGCTCCACGACGGCACGATCGTCGAGCGCGGTTCACATGAAGAATTGCTGGCGATGAACGGCTATTATGCAGAGCTTTACAACAAACAACTGATCGAAGAATCACTCGAAAGGGAAGCGTAAGCGGGCAGCAAGATGTCAGACAGTTTTCACGAAGAGGAAATCATCGGCAAAGCCTACGACGCGCGGCTGATGCGGCGACTGCTGACCTACCTGCGCCCATACAAGGGAGTGGTCTTTTTCGCGCTGGTGGCCATCTTCCTTTTCGGCATACTGCAGGCAGTTCCTCCCTATCTGCTGGGAATTGAAATTGACCGGTATCTCGATCCCACCAGGCAGCACGAAGTCCCGAAGATCCTGTCGAATTTCCTCAGCCATGACCCACGGACAGGAATCCTTCAGATTTCGTTTCTGATTTTCCTGCCGACGGTTCTGCTGACGTTCATTCTGCAACTTGCCCAGACCTTCGCCATGAACCTGGTCGGCCAGAAGGTGATGTATGACCTGCGCAAGGAAGTGTTCGAGCACCTTCAACGGCTGCAAATGAGCTACTTCGACCGGAACCCCGTGGGCAGGCTGGTGACGCGCGTGACAACGGATATCGATGTTCTGAATGACATGTTCTCTTCCGGCGTGGTAGCCGTCTTTGGAGATTTCTTCACCCTGCTCAGCATCATGGTCGTGATGCTCAAGCTTGACTGGAGGCTCGCGCTCCTGACCTTTGCCGTTCTGCCGCTGATTGTGGGCGTGACGGCGATGTTCCGGAAAGCGGTGCGGGATTCCTACCGGCGCATCCGTCTGGCCATCGCGCGCATCAACTCGTACCTCCAGGAACACATCACGGGCATGTCTGTGTTGCAACTCTTCAATCGCGAGGAGAAGAGCTACGAAGAGTTCGAAAGAATCAACAGCGATTATTTGAAGGCTTACAAAGACTCCATACTGGCGTATGGCCTTTTTTACCCCACGGTGGAATTTCTGGGGGTTCTGGCGATTGTTGTCATCCTGTATAAAGGCGGGAGCATGATTATGGCCGGGACCCTCACGGTGGGAACGGCCATCGCCTTTATTCAATATTCGCAGCGGTTCTTCCGCCCCATCCAGGACCTCAGCGATAAGTACAACATCCTCCAGTCCGCCATGGCCAGTTCTGAACGCGTCTTTAAAGTGCTCGATACTCCCGTGACGATTTCCGATCCTCCGCGTCCGAAGCGGGTTCCAAGGCCAAAGGGCCTGGTGGAATTTCGCAACGTCGGGTTCGCCTACCGGGACAATCATCGCGTACTGGAGAATGTCTCTTTTACGATTGAGCCGGGGGAAACCGTTGCGGTGGTGGGCCACACAGGCGCGGGCAAAACCACTCTGACTAATCTTCTGCTGCGCTTCTATGACGTCCAGGAAGGCGCCATTCTCCTCGACGGCGTTGACATTCGTGAGATGGAGCTTCGAGACCTGCGGCGGAATTTCGCCATCGTCCTGCAGGACCCGTTTCTCTTCTCCGGGACCATCGCCAGCAACATCCGGATGGGGACCGAAGGCATTTCCGATGAGCAGGTGCGCGATGCCGTCCGCCGGGTGAACATGCTGAATTTTATTGATAGTCTTCCGGGAGGCTTCGGTGCTCCGGTCAAAGAGCGGGGTGCAACGCTCTCCTCCGGCCAGAAGCAACTGCTTTCATTTGCGCGTGCTCTGGCCCACGACCCCAGGATCCTGATACTTGACGAAGCAACCTCGAGTGTGGACCCGGAGACTGAATACCTGATCCGCGAGGGTCTCCAGCGGCTGATCGAGGACCGCACATCGCTGGTGATTGCTCACCGCCTTTCAACCATCCAGAATGCTTCGAAGATCATCGTCATGCACAAGGGGCGGGTCCGCGAGATCGGAACGCACCAGGAGTTGCTGCGGTTGCAGGGAATCTATTACAAGCTTTATCAGCTTCAGTATAAGGACCAGGAAATTCTGACCTCCGCCGGACCGGCCAAAGGACCATGTCCAGAAATTGCATCCTGATGGTTGCCGGGGAGCGCTCCGGCGACGTGTACGGGGCCGCGTTGGCGGAGGCGCTAAGCGCCCGGATCCCGGGCGTCCACATCTTCGGTTGCGCCGGAGAAGCCATGCGCGCCGCCGGCGTCGAGATGATCGCCGACATTCACGAAGTCGCGCTGATCGGAATTTCTGAAGTGGTGTCCGGTCTGCCCAGGGCCTGGCGCGCCATCCAGAACCTGATCAGTGAAGCTGCAAAAAGGCAGCCCGCACTTGCCATTCTGATTGACTCTCCATCTCTCAATCTCCACCTGGCGAAACGCTTGAAGTCGCGGAACATTCCCGTCATTTACTTCGTCAGCCCGCAGATCTGGGCCTGGAAGAAGTGGAGGATCAGGACGATCAAGGCGTACGTGGATAAGATGCTGTGCCTTTTCGATTTCGAAACTGATATCTATGAAAAGGCGGGCGTACCCGTTGAATGGGTTGGCCATCCGCTGGTGGACATGAGCGGCCCGGCTATCACACGCGAGGAATTCTTCCGCCGGGCGGCGCTTGATCCAAATATCCATACCGTGGCGCTGCTGCCCGGCAGCCGGCGCACGGAGGTCCGTTTCAATCTTCCGACAATGCTTGAAGCCGCGTCCCAGGTGGGACAGTCGCGGCGTGTGCAATTTGTCCTCGCTTCCGCGCCAACGATTGACGCTCAGTGGCTCGAATCGCTGGCGGCACAAGGCTATTCAGGCAAGTCCCCCCTGCGCACGCTCAACAATACGACGCACGAGGCCCTGCAATACGCCGACGTCGCCGTAGTGGCCAGCGGAACGGCAACCATCGAGGCCGCGCTGCGTGAATGTCCTATGATTGTGGTGTACCGCGTGTCGCAATTTACGGCGGCGTGCGCCAGGTTAATGATCAACGTTCCGTTCTACAGCATGGTAAACCTGCTGGCCGGCCACGCCGCTGTCCCTGAACTGATCCAGAATGATTTTACGGCCCCTAATCTGGCGTCCCGCATCAAGCTGCTGCTTGATGATCATGGAGCACGAAACCGCATGATCGAGGACCTGCGGAAGGTCCGTGCGCGTCTTGGCCCCGGCGGCGCCATCGGCCGGGCGGCAAACGCCGTGATGCGCTTCATGAGAGAAAATAAGGCATCCGGCATGCCGGTTGAAGCATCTTGATAGAAGGGTACTCTGCTGTCGGGGCCACCGTAGCAAAGTTTTTTGAGTGACTATTCCGCTGCCCTTCCGGGGAATGTATTATCAAAATATCGACCTTTTTCTTCTGAAAGGCTTAAACCGTATATGATTCGTGCTGCATTTTACCGCAAGCTTAGGGACTTCATCGCGCCCCGTCGGCGGAACATAAGATGTTTGAAGGTGGCTGGATTCCTGGCGTTGCTTGTAATGGCCGCGTTTTCAAGCGCTAACGCCGCCGATGCTGATCAGGTGATTGTTAAGAAATACGAAATCAACGCCCAACTCTTCCCCGCGACACACATCCTGGCCTCAACAGCAAAGATTGATTACACGCCCCAGACCAGCACCAGCCAGCTCAGTTTTGAGCTGAACAGCGCATTGCGCGTGCAGAAGGTTGTGGATGCGTCCGGCAATGACCTCACTTTTCAGCAGGACGGCCTTATCCTTAAAATCACGCTTTCCAACCCCGCCGTTCAGGGGCAGGCTTCGTCCGTTACGGTCACTTACAAAGGCAGTCTGGGGACTGCGGAGGGAAGCCCCGTCGAGGGCCTGAAGCTTTCCTATGTTGGGCCTGAGGGTTCGTATCTTCTGTACCCCGGGCGCTGGTTCCCTGTGGTCAGGCCGGGTTATGGCCGTTTCGCGGCAACCGTCCACATTACCGTTCCATCGGATGAGACTGTGATTGCTTCGGGCACTCCCTCCTCCCCTATTGTGCAAACCGGCAATACCACCTACTCGTTTGATTATGACCAACCCTCGTTCCCGGGCACGGTTTACGCGGGCAAGTACTCCGTCCAAAAGGAAACGGCTTTCGGCGCCGAAGTGACCCTTTATCTGAAACCCGGGCACGAGAACTTTGCTGCAGATTATGGCGCGACTGCTGCAAGAATAATGAGTTTCTACTCAGGCAAATTCGGGTCGCTGCCGAACGGGCAGTTGGCCGTGGTTGAAATCGCGAACGACACGGTAGGTGGGTACTCTTCGCCCGGCATTGTCGCTCTGGCTTCGCGCGGATTTTCGACGCCGGTGAATGAGCAACTCCTGGCCCGGGAAATTTCTCGTCAGTGGTGGGGGGGCCTCGTCAGCCCGGCGACGCCTGATGACGCCTTCCTCAGCGACGGTCTATCGCTTTATTCCGCGGCCCTCTACGTCGAACAGTCCGACGGCGAAACGGCCTTCGAAGACCTGATGCACAGGACCGCCATCGGCGCCCTTACACACGAGGAAACCGCCGCCATCAGTCAGGCGGGATCGCTCCAGCCCTACACCCCGCAGTACGATTCCATCGTATCGCAGAAGGGCGCGATGGTTTTCAACATGCTCCGGTGGGTGATCGGCGACGACAACTTCACCAAGACCCTGCGGGACATGGTTCAGCAATACATGATGAAGACCGTCAGCACTCAGGACTTTGAAAGGCTCGCCGAGCAGGCCAGCAACCAAAAGCTGACTTACTTCTTTGCCCAGTGGGTCAGTTCCACCGGGGTCCCGCAATTCAAAGACTCCTGGGCCATCTATCGCGTGGGAGATCATTACCAGGTGGTCGGGAAAGTCCAGCAGGACCTCGACATCTTCCGCATGCCGGTTGATATACGAGTATACTCGGAGGGCCGCAGGCCGGTCGATGACCGGGTCGAAATGGTAGGAACCACCGCCGACTTCACTGTCAACACCGTCACCCGTCCCACGCGAGTGGAAATTGACCCCGGCAGCCACATCCTGAAGATGACGGATGCCATCCGCACTGAAGTGGAGATCGCACGCGGCGATCAGTTAGTGGCTGAGCAAGCCTACCTGGAAGCGATCAAACAGTACCAGGCTGTCGTGAATCAGAACAAGAACAACTCTCTCGCCCACTTCCGCCTGGGGCAGATCTATTTCCGCCTGCACAATTACAATGCCGCCGCTGAGGAGATGCGGGCCGCTCTCGACGGAAACCTTCAGCCGAAATGGATCGAGGTTTGGGCACACCTGACATTGGGCATGATCTTCGACGCCACCGGCCAGCGCGACCGCGCCTTAAACGAATATCAGAGAGCATTGCAGACCAAGGACGATACTCAGGGCGCGCTCGATTTGGCCAATCAATACATCAAGAAGGCCTACACAGACCAGGGTCAGAACAACGAACTGAGTGCGGGCTGAGCCGCCCAAAGTCCAGCGCAGTGCCTGCAAAACCTGACGGTGTACACCTTCATGGCAGGATTTGGTCTTCTCCCTGCAAACTTGTCGTGTAATTTCAAATCGGCTGGCCTGCGGAGGGACGGGCGGTAAGCTTCCGGTAAGTATCCTCGAAAATCTTAAGCGCAGCGTCGTCATAAAGGACAAAGTAGATTTTCTCCAGACTCGTGCGCCACTTGAGGTGTTCCAGGACTTCGCTGATCATGATCGCCGCGCATTCTTCCATCGGGAATCCTGCGATGCCCGTTCCGATGGCGGGAAAGGCTATCGACTTGAGGCCCTTTTCTTCCGCACGCAGAAGGCTGTTCCGTGTCGCGTTGCGCAACGACTCGGCAGTCGTTGATCCGCCCAGGTGCATGCTCGCTGCGTGGATCACATAGAACGCCTTCAGGTTGCCTGCCGTCGTCACCGCCGCTTCGCCCAGGCGGATAGGGCCAATGCGGTCGCACTCTTCCTGGATCCTGGGACCGCCCTTGCGCCGGATTGCACCTGCAACCCCGGCCCCCAATTTGAGGTCAGTATTCGCCGCATTGACAATCGCATCGACGTCAACATCAGTGATGTCACCCTTCATGAAATGAATGCTGGCTGGCATATTTCCTCGTATATGCGCTGAAACTATTGAAAGGATACCTGAGACGCCAACCGATTGTCAGCGCCAATTTCAAACTGGCATTTACAGGGTCAATATGGAAATCTTCTAAAGCCAAACGAACGCAAATGAAATCCAGAGGTTGTCATGCGTTCACGCCGAGGTATATACTTTTTGTTTGTGAGCGCCTGGAATGAAGAATCTGCTGTACGCGGTGATGGGGCTCATTTTAGCCAGTTTGTCCGTTTATCCATCATCCGGCACCCAAAAGAAACCTGAGCCTGCCGCGGAGGCTTCCTCTCCGCTCGATCGTGCCGCGCAAGCATTTAAAGTCCTGACAAACAAGTGGGGGATGCGTCCGGGCAGCCCCCCTTCCGCGCAGAAGCATTTCGGTCCCAGAATGCGCTGGCACGGGCGTATTTACGAGTATTTTCGCAATGACATGCTGGATGCCATCCCGCATGAAGTCAAGCAGAACGGCGGAACCAAGTCTCCCCTGCACCGGAACCAGTTCGGGTTCAACGTTTCCGGGCCGGTTGTCATTCCCCATCTGGTGACAAATCCTCAGAGCACTTTTTTCATGTTGTCATACGAAGGCGTGCGCGAAACCATCTCCCGCGCGTCGCTGCATACCATACCCACCATGGCGCAGCGCAACGGCGACTTCTCAAAGACGGTGGACCAGGCCGGCAACCCCCTGATTGTTTACGACCCCGCGACGACCACGCCCAATCCGAATTATGACCCCTCGCAGCCGGTCTCCACCAGCAATCTCCAATATCTCCGCTCGCCGTTTCCCGGAAACATCATTCCCGCAGACCGCCTTGACCCAGTGGTGCAGCAGGCCTTATCGTACTATCCTCCGCCCAACACGGACGTCGGTCCTTTTTTTCGGAACAACTATTTTGTTAATGCTCCACAATATGATACTGCCGACGGAATCATTGCCCGTGTTGACCAGTCCATCGGCAACCGGCACCGCCTGAGCTTCCAGACGGCTATCTCAAACGGTTTCGTCAGCGCGCCGAAATACTTTCCGAACATCGCCAGCCCGACCGCGCCGGACCAGCATTACTCCCGCTGGCGCGCACAAATCGCTTATACTTTCACACCGACTGCAAAGACCGTGAACTTCTTCCGCTTGACGGCGGAATCGGACACCGTCAAGGCCAGCACCGGCGCAGTAGACCCCTTTCCGGTGTACCAGTTCGCGAGCAACTACCTTTCGATGGGGACGGGCTTCCCGAATTCCCACAACGCCCATAACACGGTGGAATTGCAGGATTCGCTCTCGACGCAGCGGGGAAAGCATTCGCTCCAGTTGACCTTCGGCGCGGGCCAATACCAGGTGAATTCCTTCACGCCCCAGTATCCTTCCGGCTTTTTTGATTTCTCATCGGACCTGACCAGCCTTCCCGGCATCGTGAACACGGGGGACCCATTCGCCAGCTTTCTGCTCGGGTTGCCCGACTACGCCGAGCGCACCATCATCACTTCGCCTTCTTATTTCCGTAACTCCTACCAATCTGTCACCTTCGGTGACAAGTATCAGGTTACCAAAACGCTGACGCTCAGCCTCGACCTCACCCTGAAACGGCACACACCCAGAGTAGAAAAGTACAACCGGCAGAGTACGATTGATCCGATGGTCATCGACCCCGCAACCGGACTGCCAGGGGCCCTGGTCTTTGCCGGCCGCAACGGAATTTCACGAGGCCTGCGCCCGTCGAGCGTTGACCTTGATGAGGCGCTGGGCATTACCTGGAACCCGGGCGGCGGCTCCAAAACTGCCGTGCGCGCGTCCGTCCATCACTGGTTCGGTTACATGCCAATTTACAACGGACAATGGGGTACGCAGGGGTTCAATGCGCGGCAGACATTTACTTCCGCCAACAGCCAATTGACTCCCGCGCTTGTGTTGAGGGACGGCATCCCTCCCCTGCCGACGCCTCTGCCCGATTTGAGCCCCTCGGCCGCGGATAACACGGTTGCCGATTATCTCGACATGAGCAGCCGGGTGCCCATATACCGCTCCGCCTCGCTATCCATTCAGCGGCAGATGCCGTTCTCGATGGTTGTAACCATCGGCACCGATTACAGCGCCGGGAGGGACATTCTGGTAGGAGATGGCACCACAAGTCCCAATGCGATCAACCCAGTCTATCTCAGTTATCGAGACCAGCTTTACGATGAGCAGTTCCGGCTTTCGCTCCAGCCCTTTCCGCAATTCAAAGGATTTGAGCTCTACGGGCTCTACCCCGCCGGCCGATATCAGCGAAATTCCGGCTACATTCAGGTTGAAAAGCGCGAAAGCTACGGGCTCTCTTTCACTGCCACGTATGAGTTCTCACGGCAATTCGACAATTACTCCGGTCCCTACGGCAATCAGGACCTGATCAACCTTCGGAATGACTGGTCGCCCACTTCCTACAACCCGCCGCAGTATCTCCAACTGAGCTATATTTACGATCTGCCCTTCGGTCCGGGAAAGCCCCTGCTGGATCTTAACGGCTGGGCGCGGCCTCTCGTCAGCGGCTGGACCATCAGCGGGATGGCTTACTGGAACAACGGCGAGCCGCTTGCGCTGCGCCCTGAATTCAACAACACCGGAGATGTGCTCTCCACATTGTACGTGGATGTTGTGCCGGGCGTTGACCCGAACGTTCCAAACCAGGGCCCATCGATGTGGTTCAACCCTGCGGCCTTCGCGCAGCCGCCGGACTTCACGATGGGCAACGGCCCGCGGACGATGTCCAACCTGCTGGCCCCAGGCCGAAACCGCATCGACATCAGCCTCGATAAGCGCATGCCCGTCGGCGGCACTTCACTTGATTTCAATCTGACGGCATTCAATTTCCTGAACCACGCCAACTGGAACTATCCTGATACGGTGATCGGCCCGACCAGCGCACCGAATATTGACGCCGGCAGGATTATCGGCTCGCAGGGCGGGCGCGTCATCCAGCTTGGGCTGCTTTTGAGCTTCTAACGATGAGGGCCTTTGCCATTCTGTCGCTCGTTCTGGCCGCGTGCTGCAGCGCCTCCGTCGCGCGCGCGCAGAAAGCGCCCGAGTTCTCAATTCCCGTCTGGATCGACAAGGGCAAATGCGACGGCGCGCCGAAGTTTGAGCCGACACTCAATGGCAAGCCTGCATCCGTCAGCGAGCAACTTTCCCCCACCAGCGACCAGATCATCCTGGTTGTCTTCGACCTTACGGGAGAGTTGGCAAGGATCGAAGCAGCCAAGCAGGCAGCCATCGCGGCCATCTCGAAGCTGCCGCCAAACGCCTGGATCGGTGTGCTCCGCGCGCAGGATGGGCTGCACGTGCTCGCCGATCCCAGCCCGGACCGCCAGAAGATTGCTGAAGTCATCAACTCACTTTCGAGCAACGGCACGCCGGGTCTGCTCGAGACTGTGCGAGCCGCTCTTGCGCTCGGTGACGCAATGGTCCGCTCATCGCCAGTGCGCGTCAGCGTGCTCTACATCACCGACGGCAGCATCTATAGCTACCGCGAGGACTATACTGATCCTGTGATTAATCCCAGTGATACGCACGACCTCAGCCGGCGCTTTCGTGACGAACTGATCAATGAAAAGATATCCAAGCTGAAAAGGCACATCGCTGAACTCGAAGCACCCCTGTTCGTGGTCCACCTGAATTACAGGCAGGACGACCTCGACGTGGCCTACCAAAACGGTTTGGATTCCCTGACAATGGCGACCGGAGGAGAATGCATTATCTGCCGCTCGCTCGCGGAAATTCCGCAGGCAATCTCCGTAATCTTCGCCCGAATGACCAGCGTCTGGAGGCTCAGCCTGGCCGTGCCTCCCAAGACCCACAGCTATTTGCAGGTGGGAATGCGCGCCTCGTGCGGCAGCGGCCCATTGCAGCTATCCTGGCGCCCTGGTTTTCGCTGGACGCGGGAGTAAAATTATGAGTGTGCATCGAAACCACATCGCCATCATCTTAGTCCTCGGACTAGCTCTCGCGGCGGCCTGCGGGGTGGCCCTCCGCCAGTCAAGGGAACTCAGGAACTTACGGCAACAGCGCGACGCCGCTCAGAAGTCCCTGCAAGAAGCCCGGGAAGCGCTTCGCCGAAGCCAGCTTAGCCTTGAGGCTGCGTTAAACGGTGCTCCCCGGCCGACAAACGAAAACCGGGCCGTACTCGCGGAGCGAGATCGAACCATCGCCCAGCTTTCGAGCCAACTCGAGGAGGCCCAGGACTCGCTGAAACAACTCCAGGAAAAGCTCTCTCAAAGCGAGGAGGAAAACCAGGCGGCCCTGGCTTCAGCCGCCCAGCGTTACGAGCAACTGCAAACCGAAATGCAGGACCGGCTCGACAAATTGCAGAAAGAACTTGATTCTACGCGTACGGACCTCCAGAATGCCCGCCAGCGGATCGCTGAACTGAAGAAGACCAATGACCAGTTGACCGCGGCGAACAATGAAGGCTCGATCAAGTCCGCCGAACGCGAGCACATCCTTCGAAGTCTCCAGGACATCGACCGTCGCCGCGAGACATACTTGACCTCCCTTGCCGACCGCTACCGCAATCTTACCAGCCAGTTCCGCACCATGAGCGGAATGCTGGATTCGAGCCGCGGCCAGAACTCGAGCGCGTTCAGCGGTCCCGCCCTCGATATGATCCAGAATGCCATTACGCTCGCTGACAACGACCTCCAGCACTTGAGCGAACTTAACGCCAAGGCCTATCAACTCGAAAAACAGCTTTCGAAGAAATAACGCGCCACGCATTCGTTATGCCGCCGCCGGCCTGGGGATACCCGTGCGTGCCCTTCTCATGCACACCCCGAATCGGGAATGGAGCGAGCGCCGGGCCTCTGACGCACAGCCGCGTCGCCGCAGTCCCGTGTGCGTGCCTTTCTTGACCACTCAGCGAACCGGGTTTTATGATGATAGATTGCCCTTAGCCTGCGTATCCGCTCTGACAGGCTGTGTCAGCATGTTGAACCAAATTACAGTCCGTGGCGCACGCCAGCACAATCTGCGGAACATTGACGTTTCGATACCCCGCAACAGCTTTACGGTTGTCACGGGGCTGAGCGGCTCCGGAAAGTCGAGCCTGGCGTTTGACGTTATTTATGCCGAGGGCCAGCGGCGCTATGCGCAGACGCTCTCCGCTTACGCCCGGCAGTTCCTCGACCAGTTGCAGCGGCCTGACGTGGACGCCATCGAAGGCCTTAGCCCGGCCATCTCGATTGAGCAGAAGACCACCAGCCGCAGCCCACGTTCAACCGTAGGCACCATTACGGAGATTTACGACTATCTGCGCCTGCTTTACGCGACGATCGGCGTGCCGCACTGCCACAAGTGCGGGCGGCCCATTTCCCGCCAGACGACGGAGCAGATCCTGTCCTCCATCATGGCGCTTCAGGGCGAAGGCACGGGCGGTGACGGAAGTCCACGCCTCATGGTCCTTGCGCCGGTGGTGCGTGGCAGGAAGGGAGAATTCCGCAACCTGTTCGACCAGTTGGGCCGCGAAGGATTCGTCCGCGTGCGCGTGGATGGGAAACTGTTCCAACTTGATGAAGAAATACGCCTGGACCGGCGGAAAAACCACACAATTGAAGTCGTGGTGGACAGACTTCTGGTTAAGCCCGGGATCGAAAGCCGTCTTTCGTCGTCGATCGAAACCGCCATGAAGCTGGCAAAAGGCATCGTGCAGATTGCAGTGGTGAACGGCGAGGAGCACCTTTATTCGCAGGAATGGGCCTGCGCGCATTGCGGCACCAGCATTCCCGCTCTGGAGCCGCGGTCTTTTTCGTTCAACAGTCCTTACGGCGCCTGCCCGGCGTGCCGCGGGCTGGGCAGCACCTTCGCCTTTGATCCGGCAAAGGTGATCGTGGACTGGTCGCGGCCGTTGTTTGCCGGCGGCCTCGGCCCGGGCTCGGGGTCGCGCTTCCTGCAACGGGCGTTGGAGAGGCTGGCCGAACAAGCTGGGTTCGATTTGCGAACGCCGTTTGAGAAATTCCCCCAGAAAATCCAGAACCTGATTCTTTACGGGACGCCGAGCAGCGGTTCGCGGAGGACCTCAGGTTTTGCCGGGATTATTCCGCTCCTCGAACGTTGGTACAAGGATACGGAATCGGAAAGTTATCACGAATGGTTTGAGCGGTACACCTCCGCCATGCCTTGCCCACAATGCCACGGCAAGCGCCTCCGCCCGGAGGGCCTGGCCGTCAAGGTTGCAGGGCTCTCGATCGCGGATTTCACTGCTCTGCCCGTTGTTGAGGCCCAGAAAACCGTGGCGGGCATCAGACTCAATGCCCGGGAAGAACTGCTGGCTCGCCGCGTGCTGAACGAAATCGCCGCCCGTCTGGAATTTCTGAACACAGTGGGGCTGGGATACCTCAGCCTTGACCGCTCTGCGTCCACGCTCTCAAACGGAGAAAGCCAGCGTGTGCGCCTTGCTACGCAGATTGGTTCAAAGCTGCGGGATGTGCTTTACGTGCTGGATGAGCCAAGCATCGGCCTGCACCCGCGCGATAACCTGCGCCTGCTGCAAACGCTCGAACGACTGCGCGATATGGGCAACACGGTCCTTGTGGTTGAGCATGATGAAGAAACCATCCGCCGCGCCGATTTCGTCATCGACCTCGGTCCCGGTGCCGGCAAGCACGGGGGAGCGCTCGTCGCCTGCGGGCCGCCGGAAGCGGTGGCCGCCTGTGAAAATTCTTTGACGGGCCAATATCTGTCCGGGCGGCGACGCATTCCGGTCCCTGAAGTAAGGCGCGCGCCGAACGGGAAGTTCCTCACAGTGCTGGGCGCACGGGCAAACAATCTGAAGAATATTGATGTGAGATTTCCGCTGGGGCTGCTTGTGGTGGTGACGGGCGTATCGGGATCAGGCAAATCTACCCTTGTGAACGATATCCTTTACAAGGCGCTGGCCAAAAAACTCTATCGCGCGATTGACGAACCAGGTCCGCACCGCGCCATAACGGGCATCGACCAGATCGACAAGGTCATCGTGATCGACCAGTCTCCGATCGGGCGCACGCCGCGCTCTAATCCCGCAACCTATACCGGCGTCTTTACGCCCATCCGCGAACTCTTCGCCATGCTCCCGGAATCGCGCGAACGCGGATATCGGGCGGGGCGATTCAGCTTCAACGTTAAGGGCGGGCGCTGTGAGGCTTGCCAGGGCGACGGCATGCGGCGCATCGAGATGAATTTTCTACCCGATGTTTTCGTCACTTGCGAAGTGTGCAACGGCCGCCGATACAACGCAGAGACGCTGGCCGTCAAATACAAAGGCTATTCGATTGCCGACTTGCTCGACACAACTGTGAGTGACGCGCTGCCCATTCTCGAAAACGTCCCGCAGATTCGGCAGAAACTGCAGACGCTTGAAGATGTCGGGCTTGGTTACATCCATCTTGGCCAGCCGGCCACCACACTATCGGGCGGCGAGGCCCAGCGCATCAAGCTCGCGCGCGAACTCAACCGCCGTCAGACCGGGCGCACTCTCTACCTGCTGGATGAGCCGACAACAGGACTGCACTTCGACGACGTCAAGCAGCTTCTGGAGGTCCTGAACCGCTTGACAGATCTGGGCAACACCGTCATCATCATCGAGCACCATCTCGACGTCATCAAACAGGCCGATTGGATCATCGATTTAGGCCCCGAAGGCGGAGAAGCCGGCGGCCAGGTTGTAGCGCAGGGAACGCCGGAAGAGGTGGCGTGCGTGGAAAAATCTTTCACGGGCCAGGCGCTGGCTGCGGTATTAGACCGCCAGGCTGGAGCTTCTTTTAAAGTTGAATCTCTGTCCCTGGACCCTTAGCGCGCGAGAACCGCCCGGCCGATGATTGCGGACCATCCGGCTATCAGCCAAAAATGACGCGCACGGGATGGGCGCTGAATCCCGGAGTTAAAGGAATGCGTCTCCACCCAAAGCAACTCGGCTGATTCAGGTTCCATTGGAGGCGATGCGGAAAAACCCATGACCTTTCAATCCGACTCTGAGCACGGCGAATTCCTGAGTTCGATTTCCCAGCCGCAATCACCAGGCGAACCTGCTCCCGCGTCGTCCCGCGAGCTATGGCGAATTCGCGACCTGCTGATTTTCATTGTCGTCGGTGTCGTGTCCCTGGTGGCTGCAGGACCGATTGCAATTGTGGGTTATTACGCCGTCGTTGCGCCAGCCCTGGGCCGGACCATTCCGTTCCAGGAACTTCGGACGAACGTGATTTTCGGTCTTTCGGTCCAGCTTGTCTGGTATGCATTTCTGTTAGCGTACATCTACCTCTTCATCACGCTTTATTACAAAGAGCCTTTCTTGAGCGCACTGAAATGGAAGAAACTTTCTATGCACAACACAATCCGCTACCTGCTGGGCGGGGCCGCGCTCTCGCTTGTTGTGATGATCATCCCGCCGCTGCTGCCGGAAAAGAAAGGATTCCCGCTCGAAAAACTTTTCAACTCGCCCGCGTCTGCTTACGCGATTGCGGCCTTCGCCGTGCTCATCGCGCCTTTCATGGAAGAACTGCTTTTTCGCGGGCTGCTCTTTGCCTTCTTCGAGAAGCGCGCCGGGCTGACGTTTGCCATTGTGGCCACGGCGGTGCTGTTCTCCGGGCTGCACATCCCCGAGTACTGGGGTGCATGGAACCACATCATCATGATCCTTATTGTCGGACTGACTTTTTCACTCGCACGCGGGCTGACGGGGTCTCTTACACCAAGCTTCATTCTCCACCTGGCTTATAACGGCACGATGATGCTCCTGCTCTTTGTTCAGACGCACCACTTCCACCAGATGCCCCCCGGATTTCTGAGTTTGTGGTAGGAGGCTGGAAGCTTTGAGGCGCTAACCTTTCCGGTGCTGTTTGATGTCGATTCGGAGGCGCTTAATTTTCTGATTTAACGTGGAAAGAGGAATTTTAAAGCGATCTGCAGCTTCCGTTTGGTTCCAATTCGTGCGTCCGAGCATGTCCAGAATGATTCTACGTTCATAATCCTCGACGATCTCAAAGAGTGAATGGCCGTCCGCCTGCTCAGGTGAGAAGGCCCGCAAGCCCTCGCGACGGCTTTCGTGGAGTTGCTCCGGCAGCGCTTCCGGCCCGATCAGCGGCCCGTGAGAAAGCACTACGGCCCGCTCAACAGCATTCTCCAGTTCGCGCACGTTGCCCGGCCAATCGTGGTCCATCAGCAGCTTCATGGCCTCCGGTGAAAACCGAAGGCCTTCGCGCCCGTTTTCGCTGCAATATTTAGCCAGGAAATGATCAACGAGCAGCGGGATGTCCTCCTTGCGGTCACGCAGCGGCGGCAGGTTCACAGTGATCACGTTAAGGCGATAGTAGAGGTCTTCGCGGAACTTGTTGGCTTGGACCAGTTGTTTCAGGTCTGAATTGGTGGCGGCAAGAATCCGGACATCCACCTTGATGCTTTCCGTGCCGCCAAGCCGCATGAATTCGCGCTCCTGGATTACACGCAGGAGCTTGGCCTGCGTTTCGACTCCGATGGTACCGATCTCGTCAAAGAAGATTGTGCCCTGGTCAGCGACCTCAAAGAGCCCGCGCTTTGTGGCGACTGCGGAGGTAAACGCCCCTTTGACGTGCCCGAACAGCGTGCTCTCAAGCAGGTCCACGGGCATCGCGCCGGTATTGACGGGCACAAATGGCTTGTCTGCACGCGGGCTGGTGGCGTGGATTGTCTTGGCAACGAGCTCCTTGCCGGTGCCGCTCTCGCCTGTAATCAGCACCGTTGCACGGCTGGGAGCAACCTGGGTGATGAGGTCATAGACCTTCTGCATCCGCTCGCTCTTGCCGACGATGTTCGGCAATCCGAAGCGCTTGAGCGCGCGCCGCAGCAGAACGTTCTCGACACGCAAGCGCGAGCGGTCAAGCAGGTTGCGGATCTCGAGCAGCAGCTTGTCATTGTCCCACGGTTTGGTTACGTAGCTTTCGGCCCCTTCGCGCGATGCCTGGAACGCAACCTGGCTGGAATCGTAGGCGGTGATCATGATCACCGGCGTTTCCGGAGAATCTCTTTTGATGGAACGCAGAACATCAATCCCATTTGAGTCAGGAAGGCTGATATCGAGCAGGACCAGGTCGAATGGTTCTTTATCGAATTTCCTGAGCCCTTCGGCGGCAGTGGTTGCCGTCACGGTGTCGTAGCCCTCCGTCCGCAGGAGCGCGTCAAGGCTCTCGAGAACATCTGCTTCGTCATCAATGATGAGAATTGAACCCGTTTTAGGCGACATTGACCGGTTTCCTGGCGGCGGGGAATTCCAGACGGAACGATGCTCCGCGGCCGACCGAACTGTCGACGAAAATCTTCCCGGAGTGTTCACGAATGATGCCGTAACTTACCGCCAAACCAAGTCCCGTACCGCGGTTAGTCGCCTTTGTGGTGAAGAAGGGGTCAAAGATCTTACGGAGATTTTCCGGGGAAATGCCCACGCCGTTGTCGGTGAATTCAACAGAGACAGTGGAATCGACCGCACTGGTTGTCACAATCAATTCTCCGCCGAGCGGCATTGCATCGCGGGCGTTCATAATCAGGTTCATGAAGACCTGCTGCAACTTGCCGGCGTTCCCATGGATAAGAGGAAGGTCCGGGTCGAAATCGGTCCGGACGCTGACTTTGGCGGCACGCAACATCGGCGCCACGAGCGAGAGTGTTTCCTGGACTACCTTGTTGAGGTCCAATTCCACGCGTTCACTTCCGCTGACTCGCGAGAATTTTAACAGATTGTTGATGATTTCCGAGGCCCTGAAACCTTGCTTGACCACTCTTTCAAGCACGGGCGCGTGCGGGTCACCCGGCGGGAGTTGCCGCATCAGCATCTGGAGTTGTGAAGTAATCACGGCGAGCGGCGTATTGACTTCATGCGCAACGCCGGCCGCCAGGACGCCGATCGAGGAGAGCTTTTCGGCCTGCACCAACTGGTCCTCGAGCTCAACGCGCTCTGTAAGATCATGCATGATCAGCAGCCGGCCGATCACCTGGTCTTCCTTGCCTAGGAGCGGCACGGTGGAAAGATTCACAACCAGCACGCGACCAGCGGCATTGTTCAGTCGGAACTTGTACAGATTCAATGAGCGGTAAGGCTCAGAATGTCGAGGTAACTGGGCGATCAGTTCGGGCGGAAAGATGTCCGTTAACCGCTTGCCTTCCGCCTCAGCTCTTGGAATTCCATAGATTCTTTCCATCGAGGAATTCCAGGACTCGATATATTGCTCGGGGTTCCATGCCGCGATCCCGGCGTCGATGGACTCGATGATATTCTCGCTGAAATCCTTCAGCGCCTGATGTTCCAAGGCCTTGCGTTCAAGGGATTCATAAAGCCGGGCGCTTTCAAGGGCCATGGCGACGTAACCCGCGACTGTTTGGAGCAGGTCAACGTCTTCGCTTGAAAGGAAGTCATCTTCTTTGGTCTTCCCGAGGGCGATGTAGCCCAGAGTGTTTCCTTTCACCTTGAGTGGCAGGTAATAATGCAAGCCCAGCCTTTCGATGCTCGACTGGGCCGCTGGCGAGACACCAACCGCATGCTTGACGCTCTCAAAGAACAAATAGCCCTTCCCTGCCTCAAACTGCTGCGGATTGAGGAAACTAAGGTCAACATCCCCGGTGTACGCAAGGCCGCGAGACTTGGCCAGATACACTTTTCCCGTTTCGGACGTGAGGAACGCCGCGACGCGGTCCACTTCAAGGGTCTCGGCAAGGCGCTCAACGGTCTGGTCCAGGAGGGCATCGACATGGACCTCGGAGGCAAGGTCACGGGCAAATTCCAACAATGTCCTCCGATAGTCATAGCGCTCGCGGTTAAAGAAACGGTCCAGCCGCACCTGAATTCTGGTCACCATCGGCTGAAACAGCAGCGCAGTGATGATAATCGCCAGCAGCCAGCCGCCCTGGCTCGTAATCAGTTCACTGTTGCGGAAGAAATCGGCAAACAAAAAGACGAGTCCAAAATAAAAACCAATGATTGCAGCGGTCGCCAGAGCATATGCGATTCCGCGGCGGAAGATCATATCCACATCCATCAGACGGTAACGCACGATGGCATATCCAAATGTGAGAGGAAGCAGCACCAGGGAGAAAACGGAAAGCTTCATCCAGCCCGACGGAATGAATCCCATGCCCATGAAATAAGGAACAGCATAAAGTGCGACAAATGGAACAAGGGCCGCCGCGGACCCGCGCGTCACCCATTTCAACTGCTGCTTCGCCAGCGGAGTCCGCGCACGACGATAGGACCGGAACAGGAAGAACACACCCGCCGCTGAATAGACAGCCAAATGCCCCATCTCCAGGCTGTCAAGCAACCAACGCACGGAAAGCGATGGAAGTGGCAGGGTTACAACTCCCGACATTACCAGGACGTGGAAGATCAGCAGAAACACAGCAGGAGCATACAACACGGCCAGCAAATACGGCCGTCGCCCGGCAAATGCAGGCTTTTCAGGAAACGTGAGGCAGAAATGCAGAAAGAGCGCCGGCTGCAGAAGGAGCGCGGCCACATTCAGCCAGTAAACTGTGGAATCGAAAAGGTTCAGCTTCCCAGTATAGGAAAAGCAGTAAAGAACGAATGACGCGAGACAGAAAAGATAAAAGTGCAGCGACTTCGGCGCTGACCAGCGTCGCAGGAAAACAAAGGCCCCGATAATCAGGTATAGGATGCCAACAATTTCCAAATAACCATGCAGAACAGGCGAACTGCTTTCTGGAGCAAGAACCACGCTTGTCTCAAATGATTTTCCGTCGCGGACGAGTTTGTAAGTCACACGCGACCACACACCACTCTCAAAGACCGCGCGGGCGGCATCAGCAGTCGTTTTAACAGGCCTGCCATCGATTGATTCGAGGTAGTCTCCGACTGCTATCCCTGCCTGCTGGCCAGGCGACCCCGGAGCAACACTCCATGCCCGCAAACCCTGGGTTGTGGTGATCCATGACACTCCGTCAGTCGGAAGCTGGTAGAACCTTCGCTGCTGGAGATTGAGGAAGGCAAAAACAACGAGGGTTACGCTCACTATCGCGAGCAGGAGAGTCAGGAAGCGATATGGAGCACGTATGCTCATGGAACCTGTGCTACCCCGAAATAAAGCGAGCGCTTACCAGAAAAGCCCAGCAAATTGAGTTCCTTATCGTGGCCTCGCAATTTACCTGCTTTTCGCGAGTTTTGCGCTGATTTAGCAGGTGAATCGGCCTAAGAATCATCCATTTATATGATATTTGGGATATATAGTATGGAAAGTTGGAGATCTCCAGTTTCCATACGCGTCTTTGTATTTATCTCCAGTACAAGTAGATTCAGGCACTTAAGTTCTTCTGACCAAAGTTGCATCAGCCAGGCAATCGCTAACAAAACGACTTAAAACTGGACCGCAAATCCTCCACGAATCGTACGATAGGCAGGCGTCAGCAGGATGGATCGGCCGTCAGCTTGTCGCAGCGGCACGGAACCCTGCCCCAGCAGATTTCTAAAGTCTGCGATGGCAACAATCCGCATGGGCAGAATGTCGATTTTGGGGAGTGGCTGACGAACCTGCAATCCCCAGAACGGCTGGAACTCCATTCTGTCTTGTCCATACGGATCAACGAGGGTAACGCGCCCGGCCGGAACCCAACTGTAGGAACCGATAATTTGGGTCTTTAAGACAGGAATACGCTCCGAGAACCTGCCGGAAACAGTTTGCGTAAATTCCGCCCGGACAAATTCAGGCAGATTTGCTGCATCCATCGCCATCCCGACGCTTCCGGCGGAAGGGGTCGCTGCCAACGCGCGTCCGAAGGCGTACATGACGCCTATCTCACCCTCCTGGCCGAGTTGACGTTCATAGCCAACTTCTCCGCCGGAGGAGCCGTAGCCCCCCGCATTCAGGACAGCCCGGTTAGCGGACGGACTTACCAGAGCATTCCCCGCGAGAAATGAGTCGTTCAACTCCTGAACTCCGCCGGCGCTCCAGACGGCCACGTTGTGAAATGCGTCATGATAGGCCGCAAACTCAAGCCTGGCCTTCCGCCCAAGCTTCTTCTCCATTCTCAGTTCAGCGTGTCGGACTTCCTCAAGGCGCGGATGGAAGTTCTGAAGAGTGATTTGCGGAAAGGCATTCAGATCACCAATGCGCTCAAGCAGTGTGCCCCGCTGATCGAAAGTCCCCATGCCATAATGCAGATGCAGAACGGTTGAGGGATTAAGGCGGTACGCGAGGTCGATTTCCGGCTGACTGCTGCTCGCGTCCCGCACCGAGTTCAGATATTGCATCTCAACGCCGGCGGTTACAGTAAGCGCGTCGGAGAGTTGGCGGGTCTGAACGTAACGCAAAACCATGGCGCGGGACATTGGTACGCCCTGCCCGTTTGCCGAGGTAACAGCCACATCATTTCCGTCCATATTCAACTGGTGGACGGCAAGGCTGATTTCCTGGTGGTTTCTTTTCAAAAAGCCCCTTCGGTAGTCCGCAACAACCGATGATCCGCCCAGATCACTTCGATTAACGGAACCCGCCACAAGCACATCGGAGTCTGGATCGAGCGAATGCAGGTAAGCGACGACGGCGTCCGTGCCGGCATCCTGCGAAAGGCCGTTAGCTCCAACCGTTGCTGGAACCATGGCGAACACACGCACAGGCGGCAGCGTCGGACGTTCAGCGGCCTTCTTGCGGTCGTGGTCAGCTTTTCGATATCTCAGAACGGGACGCGTCGAGGCTGAAGTCCGCAGTATCCATTTCCATTCATTTTCCCACGATCGCAGTTCGCTGGAAGGCTTTTGCAGATGGATTCCGGTAAGGAAATCACCCAGCGTAAATGCTTCAAGCGTGGTCGCTCCCGCCCGCACATGGACCTGGCCGCGAAAACCCGGCAGTTTCGCCGGAGAAATGACCTGGAGAGAATACCAGCCGGGTGCAACATGACCGATTGTGAACCTGCCGCGCGAGTCTGTGAATACCCTGTTGAGAGAACCATCGAGCAATCCATTTGGCCCATCGATTCCCGGACCCAGCAGCAGAACCGTAGCCCCTATGACCGGCTTGCCCGAACTATCCGTTACCCTACCCGAGATCCTGCCGTATTCGGACCCAAAGCCCTGAGAGGTTGTAAGAAGCAGGCAGAGAAATATCGCAGCGAAAAGCAGTTCGCTGCCTCGCCTCGGTCTATTCAAGCTTCGCATAACGCTTGGGCCTCTTCTCCCGGAAGTTTTGGCAGATTCATGGAAAAGCCGGATTGTCATGTTGAGCGAAGCAAAGCATCGTCCCATGTCTCTAGAAATAATCACATGGATCGTTCGCTGCGCTCACGATGACAAACGTAAAATCCATTTTTCAGCAACCTGTGACGTTCCCGCTATCGGTTCGATTCCGGCATCCACGCCTCATGGTTCAACCTGGAAGTTCGTTGTCTGGGTGTCCGTCTGATTTTTCACGTTGTCCGTAATCTTGATCTGCAACGTGTACTTGCCGGGTTGCAGCAGCTTGGCAGGCATCGTCTTCTCAAGAGTGACCTGCTCAGAAGCGTCCTTGATCGTAGCCGCCGACTCCGTCTGATTCAAAATCGTTTTTCCGTCTCTTGAGATCAGATACTCGATGTTTGCAGACGGCGTATGCGTCTTCGGATCGATGCCGAGGTTATAAACCTGCATGTAGATCCCGAAGTTCTGACTTTGCGTAAAGACCTGATTGACGTTCGGTCGCACCTTTGTTCCGCCGATTACGAACGGCCCTGACCCCACCTGACTCGTCGGGAGCGGCTGGATCAGGTCCGCAAGAATCAGCGAACTCGTGGTCAGTTTATCGTCGCTGAATTGTGGCACGATAATTCCCAGGTTTTCTGACCCCATGTGGCCGCTGTGGTCGTCTTTGATCACAACGCTCAGCTTATAGCGGCCGGGGCGCAGGTAGACTGCCCTCTGGTAAACCGATTTCTGATTCACATAAGCCTGGAAATCGTGCGGCGGAACATCGACCGAGACGGCCTGCTCAAACGTATTGGCAACCCTGCCGCCGATTGTCGTAAGCTGCCCATAAATATCAAGGACCGCGTGCATCACTCCGTCCTTGTTCTCAAACTGCATCTCCCGGTTCGGGACCTGAATCGTAATCGGCGTCAGGACAGTATCATCCGTAATCTTGATGTAGTCAGTCCGGACACTGAAGGGCAGCAACTGCGCGGTCACTGTTGAAGTGACCATGGCTTTCAAATCATTGAATTTCACGGCCGGTGGCTGGAAGATCTTGGCATACAGGTCCAACCTGTTGAATTCGTCATATTGCGCACCCATGATATTGGAAGTCACCATGGCTCCCGACCCGGACCCGCTGCTGCTGTTCCCGCTCAATTGGCTGGGGCTGATCACAAGGTTCGGGTTCCAGATAGGGCCGATGGCAACTCCACCCTGGCATCCCGTCATGTCCCCCGGAACGTTCGCCATCGCGTCCTTTTCGCAGGGGTTCATGGTCAGGTGATATTCGCCGGTCAGCGTGGGGTCAACGAATTCAAGCTCGACATTCTCTCCGATTCCGGGGATGTAGTGGTAGGTCCAGCGCTCGAACGGATAGGTTGTCATCGTATTGGCGGCGTCGGGGCCCATATAAGGAAGTTCATTGGGGTTAGCAACGTAAGTCCCGCCACTCGGGTGTGATTCAATGTCGTCGGGCGGACCGTACATGATATAGATGTGTCCGCGGTCCGTTCGCCATCCGGGAATTCCTGAGGAAAAGTGCTCATTAGCATAGGCGACACGGCGGTAGAACTCTTCTTTAAATGCGTTTTCCGGAGAACCCGGAGTAGGATTTCGACGCCGCCAGAATTCCTCGATAAACTGGTCGCGCTCCTCGTCCGTGGTGAGCTTTTTGAAGGCGGCCCGCTCTTCAGGAGTGATGATATAGGAAATCGGCCCGTTGATCCATTGTTTATACGGGCTTTCCATTTCCTTCTGGATCGCTTTTTGGCGGCGCCGTTCTTCCTTGGTTAGTTTCTGGCCGTTATCGTTGCCCTTCCCCTTGCCTGCAAAGACAGGCAGGACCCCGAGACCCAGCGCGCCTGCCGCAATCGCAAACGTCGCGGTCCACCGCACCAGGATATTGAATTTCCGAGACCTATTAACTTCCCTACCCACCTGCACTCCTCCCTTCTCCGCCTCGGAGAATCAATAGAATCAATTGTATTTTTCGCAAACTGGAAAGTCAACCCAATCCATACCCGCAAAGCACCCCAGCATCGATGTCTTCAGGGCTCCCATTAATGATGTCAAACCAAGGCGGAAGGTGGCCTGAGGTGCGCCGATGACTCGATAAATGTAAGGTCGGCCACCGATGGGATGCTCCGGCGCTCTGCGGTCCTCTTCCCGTCGCCCCCATCGCCACTATTTATTCGGAGGCAAACTAGCTGTAAAATGAATGGCAGGCATATCGATGCGCGGACCTATCGAAAGCAGACTCCCTTGGCAACAGATGGAAACCGCAATAACGAATAATAGCCAGAGCGGAACTTTTTACGCAGCTCGAGCGTATAGAAAGAGTGAACGATGATTTCTGCTGGCATATACTCGGGCTAATCCGAGGGAGGGGCGTCGCGTCCGTTGCCACCGCTTACTCCGGCATCTCCCAATCAGGAAATCATTCGAGAAGGCAACAATGGGTCAAACAACTGAAGTCAAGATAGGCCAAATCAACCATCTTCCCGTAGAGGAACCCATTTCGTCGCGCGGACCTTTGCGAGGACGTCCGAAGCGCCGTCTAACCACTGCCAGGAAGGTCCTGCTTCTCATTGGTGGCATCATAGTTTTGGCCGGGCTGGTGATTGGGGGGATCGCATGGAGCCATCGCGGTCTGGTAACCGTCCAAACCGGCAAGGTCGTACGGCAGGACCTCTCCGCGATCGTTACGGCATCGGGAGAAATCAAGCCGCCTCCTGACAAGTTTGCGACCGTCAACGCCAATTCGTTCGGCAAGGTAACCGAGATCCTCGTCAAGGAAGGGGACCAGGTCAAGAAAGGGCAACTGCTTATGCGGACCGAAGATGTTCAGCAGCAAGCTGACGTCCGCGCTCAGCAAGCCGCACTGATTTCAGCCCGCGCCGACGCCCGGGTCCAGGAAGCGGCGGTGCAATCTGCTAACGCAAACCTTCAGACGGCCCAGGCAAACCTCGCGCAAGCGCAGGCCAAGCTCCAGCAGGCCAAGGATGATTTCGCGCGCGCAGAACAGATGCTTAAGGAACAACTCATTGCCCGCCAGGTCTTCGATCAGGACCTCAGCAACTATCAGGTTGCGCAAGCTGCGGTTGAATCCGCCAAAGCCCAGGTGGAACAGGCGAGGGCACAGCTCCGCCAGGCTACGTTTAATCGTGACATGTCGCGGGCGCGCGTGTTGCAGGCTCAGGCGCAACTGGTCGGACTCGAAAACGCCCGTGACCAGACCATCTACACCGCCCCTTTTGACGGGATCATCACTTATTTACCCGTCCATGTGGGAGAGAACGTGGTTCCAGGTATTCAGAATCAGCCCGGAAGCGCCCTCTTCCAGGTTGCCAACCTTTCAGTGATCAACGCTGTGGTAAACGTGGATGAAACCGATATCCTGGGAATCAAGTACGGCCAGCCGGCGGAGGTCAGCATCGATGCGATCCCCGACAAGACGTTCAAAGGCCGGGTAACAGAAATCGGAATGAGTGCCATCAGTTCCACTTCCGGGCAGACCACCACCAACAGCAGCCTGAGCACGGCGACAAGCCAGGGTGAAGCCAAGGATTTCACTGTTTCGGTTACGCTTGACAATCCACCTCCGGGACTGCGGCCCGGCCTTTCGGCTACCGCCAAGATCACGACCGCGACCCGAAAGAACGCTATCGTGATCCCCATTCAGGCCCTGACAGTCCGGACCCAGGCAGAGCTTGAGAAGGAAAAGAATGCGAATGCCAAAGGGAAAGCGCTGGCGGCTGAACCAGCAACGACCGGCGAGAACCCGGAAAGCAAGAAGGAAATTCAGGGCGTGTTTGTAGTTAAAGGCGGTCGCGCCGTCTTCACCCCCGTAAAGACAGGGATCATGGGCACGATGAACGTCGAGGTCCTCGGCGGCCTCCAGCCCGGCGAGGAGATCGTCACGGGCAGTTACCAGGTCCTGCGCACCCTGAAGAACGATGCGAGGGTGAAGGTTGACAACAGCGTAAAGGCAATGGGCCCGCCTTCATCGTAACGGCTCGAAGGACCCAAGGGCCGCATCAAGAGGGCCTTTGAAATCTGGGATTAATTCATGAAACCGTATCCAACAATGGAACCACAACCCGAAGCCTCAGCATACTGGGAATACTCAGCGCCCCAAGACGGAATTATCATCCTCGCCCAGGATTTGTGGAAGACGTACGACATGGAGGCGGTGAGCGTCAACGCGCTTTCTGGAGTTTCATTTTCCATCCGGCGCGGAGAATACGTCGCGATCATGGGGCCGTCCGGGTCCGGCAAATCCACATTGATGAACCTGATTGGCTGCCTGGATACACCTACGAGCGGTCAATATTGGCTGAATGGCCGCCTGGTCAGCGAACTCACCGACGACGAGCTCGCGTACATTCGTAATAAGGAGATCGGCTTTGTTTTCCAGACCTTCAACCTGCTGCCCCGCGCGACGGCCCTTCACAACGTCGAGTTGCCGCTGATATACAACGGTACGCCACCCGCAGAAAGAAGGGCGCGCGCCGAAGAAGCGCTTCGCATGGTGGAATTGGGTGATCGGATGGACCACAGGCCGAACCAGCTTTCCGGCGGCCAACGTCAGCGCGTAGCCATAGCGCGCGCGTTGATCAACAATCCCTCAATCATACTTGCCGACGAGCCGACCGGCAACCTGGATTCCGCTACGGGCGATGAAATCATGAATCTCTTTGACCGCCTCCATGAGTCCGGCAACACCATCGTGCTGGTCACGCACGAACACGATATCGCCGCCCGTGCCCATCGCATCATTCACATCCGCGACGGCAAGATTGACCGCGATGAAAAAGTGGTTTAACCCCCATGGGGCGGGTCCGGACATCCTGACAGGGAATCCCGTGAAAGCAGCAGACTTCAAACCAGCACCACAGGGCAACTCTCGCCGCAAGCGCGGTGAACTCTACAACGCCTGGGTCACCGGACGGGAAGCCTTCTGGATTGCTATCGAGGCCCTGAACACCCACAAGCTCCGGTCATTCCTCACCCTGCTCGGCGTCGTGATCGCCACAACCACCCTGATCGTGGTGATGTCCGTCATCAATGGAATGAACCTTTACATCGCTGATCATGTTGCAAATCTTGGCGTCAACACGTTTATCGTAAGCCAGTACACGTGGGCCCAGGGTTACGAATCCTGGCTGAATCAGCGACGCCGCAATCGCCCCATTCGTATGGGAGATTACAGGTTTCTGAAAGACAATCTCCAGGGCTACAAAGCCATGGGCGCCACAGCCGAGTACGGTAACCCCACGGCACATTATGGAAATCAGGTCCTCTACGATGTGAATCTGACGGGGGTAACACCCAGCATGATCGATATCGGCCAGCAGAAAGTGGATTATGGCCGGTACATCTCCGAATCCGATTACCTTCACGCCGCACCAGTTTGTTTTATCGGAACGGACCTTGTGGACAAGTTCTTCCCAAACGTCGATCCCATCGGCAAAGAAATCCGTGTAGGCGACCAATCATTTCGAGTTATCGGCGTTGCGGAAAAAATCGGAACGACTTTCGGGCAAAGCCAGGACGCTTTTGTCATGATCCCCCTTACCACTTTCCAGCGGTTCTTCTTCAGCGATCCGGAACTGAATATCAGCATCCAGGCATGGTCATCGGCACAGATGATTCCCCTCGAGGACGAAGTTCGCTCCCTGATGCGCGTGCGGCGGCATCTGCGTTACAACGAGGCCGATACGTTCGGGATTAATGCCTCGGAGTCCATCATGAGTCTGTGGCAGAGGCTGACCGGAACGATTTTTGCCGTCACCATCGGCGTGGTTGCTGTCTTTATGGTGGTCGGCGGCATTGTGATCATGAACATCATGCTGGCCAGCGTGACCGACCGTACGCACGAGATCGGCATCCGCAAATCACTGGGTGCGCGCCGCCGCGATATTCTAACGCAGTTCATCATTGAATCTGCGGTGATGGCAGGGACCGGGGGAATAGCCGGCATTGTGTTTGCGATGCTGATCAATCTGATAGTCCAGAAATACATTACTTCCACGATCCCACTCAGCGCCATCATCGTAGGCGTGGGCTTATCCATCATCGTGGGGCTTTTCTTCGGAATTTATCCTGCAAGCAAGGCGGCCCGGCTTGATCCGATTGAAGCTCTGCGGGCGGAAGGTTAGGCGTGGCGAAACAACTCCGAAATCTTCGGGAAAACCTGCTGCTGGCGCTGGATACGCTCCGCACACACAAGTTCCGTTCATTCCTTACCATCCTTGGCGTTCTGGTCGGCACAGCCACAGTGATCCTCGTCGCTTCCATCATAACTGGACTCAACAACCAGCTTGTCCAAACCATGGAACAATACGGGGCACGCTCGATTTTTATTTACAAGTTCGAGCCTGGCATTCACTTCCGGCTCACGCGCGAAGAACGAATGCGCAAGCCGCTTCAGTATGAAGACGCCATGGCAATCCGACAATTCTGCCCGGACGTTCAGGACGTTGCCGTCGAGATTTTTCATGAGGGACCTCCCGTGGGCGCCAAATATAAAGGCCAGGACATGTTGGACGCCAATCTCCAAGGCGCTACTTCGGAGGATTTTGCAATCACCAATGGCCAATTTGCCGATGGGCGGCCTTATACCAGTGTTGAAGACACCCATCGTCGCAATGTGGCTGTTATCGGCGCCGATGTTGCCGAGAGGTTCTTCCAGGGTGAGGACCCCATCGGCAAAGAGATCACGGTGGGCGGAAACACGTTTCAGATCATTGGAACACTGGCCAAGAGGCTGGCATTCCTTGGCGACAACGGAAGCGACCGCACCGTTTATATTCCTTACTGGACGTTCAGGAAAATTTATCCCGAGGCAAAAGAAAACTTCATCGTGGCCATGGCGTACCCCAATCGAATGAACGAGGCCATGGACGAGATTACGGCTGTTCTGCGAAGGATGCGGAAGGTCAAACCGGACCAGGAAAACAACTTCGGCATGGCGACGGCCGCCTCAGTCATCCGGCAATTCAATCAGATCACCGGAACGGTGGCCCTGGTGATGGTGGTGATTTCTTCCATTGGCCTGATGGTGGGCGGCATCGGCGTGATGAATATCATGCTGGTTTCCGTTACCGAGCGGACCCGCGAAATCGGCATACGAAAGGCCATCGGCGCGCGGCGGCATGATATCATCTGGCAGTTTCTGCTGGAAGCCATGACGCTGACAGGCACGGGCGGAATGCTGGGGATCGCGTTAGGCTATTTACTTAAATTCGGCGTCCCGCTTGTCTTTTCCAGCCTTACTCCCGCAGTCCCGTTGTGGTCGGTTGCAGTGGGGTTTGTTGTTTCGGTGAGTATTGGATTGTTTTTTGGATTGTGGCCGGCCCTGAAAGCCTCACGACTGGACCCAATCGTCGCTCTCCATCACGAGTAGAACTTCCCGGCCACGAAGGTCAGAAACGCACCATCAAACTGCTATCGCGAAGCCTGATGGGCTCCGCTCTCTTCAAAAAGCGCTTTCAAGCTCTCGGAGTATGGCTCTCGCGCGATCCCGCGCTCTGTGATGATCGCTGTTACGTAGCGGTGCGGCGTCACGTCAAAAGCAGGATGGAGGGCCCTCACATTATCGGGAGCTGTCTGGATTCCTCGCCAGTGAGTAACTTCCGCAGGCGAACGCTCCTCGATCGGGATTTCGTCCCCCGACGCAAGGCTTAGATCAATCGTGGAAAGCGGTGCGGCCACAAAGAACGGAACATTGTTCTCGTGTGCCAGGACAGCAACAGTGTAAGTACCGATTTTGTTGGCCACGTCACCGTTTGAAGCAATGCGGTCCGCGCCTACGATAACAGCCTGGATTTTCGACTGCTTCATGAAATGGCCCGCCATGTTGTCGGTGATGACAGTCACCGGAATGCCGTCTTTTGCCAACTCCCAGGCCGTCAGGCGGGCGCCCTGAAGAAACGGCCGGGTCTCATCCGCAAAGACGTTGATCTTCTTCCCTTGTGACACTGCCGCACGAATAACTCCCAGAGCCGTCCCATAACCTCCTGTGGCAAGCGCTCCGGCGTTGCAATGTGTCAGGACAGTCGAATTGTCCTTGAGCAAAGTCGCGCCGTACTGTCCCATGGCTTCATTCACCGCGATGTCTTCCGCGAGCACACGCCGGGCTTCCTCTTCGAGTACAACCTGCGCACGGGCGATCCTTTCGGAATCGGTTCCCGGTCCGCCAAGGGCCTTTTCAAACGCCGCTCGCATGCGATTGACAGCCCAGAAAAGATTGACAGCCGTGGGCCGGGTCTTCGAAATTGTGTCCGCAATCGTTTCAAATTCCGCTTTGAGTTCCGCCACGCTCCGTGCGCGCGAGTGCTTTACACCCAGGGCCACGCCCATCGCCGCCGCTACGCCGATGGCCGGAGCACCGCGAATCACCATCGACCGGATCGCCTCCGCCACTTCCTGGTAAGTCTTGCATGTCCGATAGACCTCCTCGCCGGGCAGGAGCGTCTGATCAATCATGCGAACACCGTCGCTGGTCCACTCAATTGTTTTGAACATTCAGTTTCACTCGCTCGAATCAGGTTCGCTTGCCATCAGACCACAGAATTATAGCAGCCCTCCCGCCTGAACCGGCGTTCCGACCTCATTTCATGTTCCTGATCGAGTTTTGCCCTTCTTCTGTTACTATCAACCAAGGGGCTTCAATCAACATTTTTGAGGGCCGCGGCCCACAACGCCGTTCGGAGGGGTCCAGATATGAAAGAAACAAAGGTGACCAAAACAGATGAACAGTGGAGAAAGGAACTCACGCCGGCGCAGTATTATGTCACGCGCCAGAAAGGCACCGAACCTCCTTTTACCGGCGAATACTGCAACCAGCACGAGAAAGGAATTTACCGCTGTGTCTGCTGCGGGGCCGATCTCTTCAGTTCCGACCAGAAGTTTGATTCCGGAACCGGCTGGCCCAGTTACTGGGCCCCTTTGGACGAGCAAAATATCCGCACCGAAGCCGACTCAAGCTTCGGCATGCAACGAGTAGAGGTACTGTGCAGTACGTGCGACGCTCATCTGGGGCATTTGTTTCCTGACGGTCCGCCACCCACCGGCCTCCGGTACTGCATCAATTCCGCAGCGCTGAAGTTCGAGAAAAAACCTTAACGGAACCTCCGAGTTGCTGAACCAACACTGCGTACCCAGTAGATTGCATTGCGCTGACATGAAAAATCGACGCTCACGCCGGCGTTTCATTTCCGGTTTACAGGGTAAACTCTCGCTTCACTTTTTCTGATTTCTCCAAAACTCCGCGGGCCAGGGTTTTCTTATATTCGACAAGCTTCTCTGCCAGCGCGGCATCTGCCGTCGCGATAATTTGCACAGCCAGAACCGCTGCATTGACAGCGCCGGACTTGCCAATCGCAACGCACGCCACCGGAACTCCACCAGGCATTTGCACCGTTGAGAGCAGCGAATCAAGCCCTTGCAACGTAGTGGTAGGCATTGGGACCCCGATGACGGGCAGCGTGGTTTCTGCGGCCACGACCCCCGCCAAATGCGCGGCTCCGCCCGCGCCTACAATGATTGCCTTCAGCCCGCGCTCAGCGGCAGTCCGGGCATATTCGGACGTCCGCGCCGGTGAGCGGTGCGCCGAAGTGATGTCTATCTCGAACGGTACGCCGAACTTCTGAAGCGTGGCCGCCGCCTCCTTCATTACAGGAAGGTCCGTATCGCTCCCCATGATGATGCCAACCAAAGCCGTTCCTTTTTCAGCCATTCATCTCTCCTTGAAGATAAAGGTATTGTGTCGCAGGCAGACCTCTCACAGATGATCTGCTCCTGCCACTACGCTGTAGGCGGATCTCCCGCCTGATTGTTCTGATAGTGAACTTCGCGGGTCAACTTCAGCCGGCGCAACCCTTTCGCCCCGATGTCGCGCCGGTATTGCATCCCTTCAAAATGAATCTTGCTCACGGCGATATAGGCCTGTTCGATGGTCGAGGGCAGATCTTCAGCAATCGCCGTCACGCCCAGAACGCGCCCGCCGGCAGTCAGCAGCTGTCCGTCACGAAACACAGTTCCCGCGTGGAAAATCTTTACGCCGCCCCTCGACTCCGCCGCCTCGATGCCTCGAATCACCTTGCCGGTTTCGAACTTGCCGGGATAGCCCTTCGATGCGAGCACGACGCACACAGAAGGGTTCGGACTCCAGCGAGCGCCAACCGCCCCCAATTGACCTTCAAGCGAAGCCAGCAGGATTTCACACAGATCGGAGCGCAGCCTCATCATAATGGGTTGCGCTTCAGGATCGCCCAGCCGGACGTTGTATTCAAGCACTTTGGGACCTGACGAAGTCATCATCAGTCCGCAATAAAGAAATCCCTGATACGGCATGCCATCTGTCGCCATGCCAGCCAGAGTCGGCTCAATGATGTATTTAAGTATTTCTTCCCGCATCCGATCGGTAAGGATTGAATCGTCACTGTAAGCACCCATGCCGCCCGTGTTGGGTCCCTGATCGTTGTCGAACGCGGCCTTATGGTCCTGAGAAGGCACGAGCGGCAACCAGCCCCGGCTCCCTGCCAGAACTATGAACGACAATTCCTCGCCCACCAAGCACTCTTCAATCACCACTCTTTCGCCCGCCTTGCCCAGCGACTTCTGAAGCATGAAGTCGTCCAACGCCTTTTCAGCCTCTTCCCGCGTCCGGGCCACCACGACACCCTTTCCCGCCGCCAGCCCGTCGGCCTTGATAACCACCGGCAGCCCGAACTCTTCAATGGCCTTTATTCCGCTGGCAAAGTCATCCGCCACATCAAACCGTGCGGTCGGTATGCCGTGACGCCGCATGAATTCTTTCGCGAAAATCTTGCTCCCCTCCAACTGCGCCGCTGCCTTCGTCGGTCCGATAATCTGCCGGCCCGCACGCCGGAACTCGTCCACCACGCCTGCGACCAGAGGGGCTTCCGGCCCAACGACCGTTAGATCAGCATCGATCTCCTCGGCCAGTTGCAGCATCTCCGCAGGGCTGGACAGATCGACTGGGAAACATTCGGCAATCTGCGCAATGCCGGCATTGCCCGGCGCGCAGAAGATGTCCTCAGTCATCTGGCTTTCGCGCAGTTTCCATACCAGGGCGTGTTCACGCCCGCCTGAACCTAAAACCAGTACATTCATAGGAGCAAGTTACACTATCGGGACTTGGTAGTGTTTGTCAAATCCTATGACGCGGGAAATGATGCCACCCTGCCCGTCGCCAGCAACCACGCCGCTTGCTGGTATTTTCCAGGTCAGGTTAACATCCGACGAAACGACGGACTCTCGACCCTTTTCCCGCAACCCACCAAATCGGCATGGGTCGTCCAGAGGGTGGCGCTACATGCACCAATAGTTCTGACGCTCGACTGGAAAACAGGCAGTAACTATCTGTCGGCTGCACCTGGGTCTCCTCCCATGGAGCCCCAAGGGACCAGTATGGCGATGAAATCTGACGCGAGGTCCGCTAAAATGGTGATTCAAACCTTTCGGTCCTTGGGGCTATGGCGACAACGTTTACAGAAAAGTATGACGTGGTGGTGGTTGGCGCCGGTCATGCGGGCGTTGAGGCAGCGATGGCTGCGGCGCGCATGGGGCTGAAAACCGCGCTCTACACGATCAATCTGGACCTGATCTGTCAGATGTCCTGCAATCCTGCCGTGGGCGGCATCGCCAAAGGCCACCTGGTCCGCGAAGTGGATGCTCTGGGCGGCGTGATGGGAGAGGTGATTGACGCCGTGGGAATCCAGTTCCGCCTGCTCAACACCAGCCGCGGGCCGGCCGTGTGGTCTCCGCGCGCGCAAGCGGACAAGAAGCTCTACCGCGTCAGGATGCGCCAGGTGCTTGAGCAGGAGCCAAACCTGCGCATCAAGCAGGCGGAGGTAATCGACCTGCTCTTGGAGGCTATCGGCGAACCTTCCAAGCTCCCACAGGAAGCCGCGAGCACTGCATCGGAATATGAGCAGCGCCAAGCGCGGGAGGACAGAGCCCTCCCCTACCGTCGGGTGCGCGGGGTTCTGCTTCGCGATGGACGAACGGTAGAAGCCGGCTCCGTGGTGGTCACAACCGGAACGTTCCTGAATGGCCTGATTCATTGCGGCGAGCAGAAGTACCCCGCGGGGCGTTCAGGTGAGCCTCCAGCGGTAATGTTGGGCGAAGCATTGCGAAGGTTGGGGTTTGAAGTAGGCCGCCTGAAGACCGGTACTCCGCCCCGGCTCGATCGCCGCACGATTGATTTTTCGAAATTCCAGGTTCAGCCAGGTGATCCGATTCCCACGCCCTTCAGCTTTCGCACGCGCGCGATCACACAAGAGCAGACTGTCTGCTGGATTGCTTTTACCAACGATGAGACGCATCGCGCGATCCGCGAGAATCTGCATCGTTCGCCGCTCTATTCAGGGCAGATCAAAAGCATCGGGCCGCGGTATTGCCCTTCGATCGAAGACAAGATCGTAAAATTTCCCGACAAGCCCCACCACCAGCTTTTTCTCGAACCCGAAGGGCTGGACACCAATGAGATTTACGTCAACGGCATGTCTACGTCGATGCCCATCGACGTCCAGGTGGCGATGGTGAAGTCGATTCCGGGGCTTGAAAACGCGGAGATGATCCGGCCCGGTTACGCCATCGAATATGACATGGTCCAGCCGACGGAACTTTTTCCGTGGCTTGAAACCAAGAAAATTCAGAACCTGTTTCTTGCCGGGCAGATCAACGGCACGACGGGATACGAAGAAGCTGCCTGCCAGGGAATCATGGCGGGCATTAACGCCGGGTTGCGCGTCCAGGGCCGTGAACCGCTCGTCATCTCCCGCACTCAGGGCTACACAGGAATCCTGATCGACGATCTGGTTAACAAAGGTGTGGATGAACCTTACCGCATGTTCACCTCGCGCGCAGAGTTCCGCCTGCACCTGCGCATCGATAACGCCGACGAGCGCCTTATGCCGATCGGCTATAAGGTCGGCACCATCCGGCAGAAGGATTACGATGAATTTCTCCGGAAACAGAAACGCATTTCTGCCGCCACGAAGTTTCTGCTGGAAACACGCCTTGATCCGCAATCGCGCGTCGGTCGTGAGATTTATTCGCGCCTCGAGCTCATGACAAACGGCCGCTTTGACGGACCCGCCCCCTTGAGCGGCGCGCAACTGCTTAAGCGGCCTGAACTCGGAATCGAAGATCTGATGGAATGGATCAACGAGGGTCTGCAACAGGCGGGCTGCCAACTTATTTCAACAAACAACGGTGACGGGCTGGCGTCATTAATGGCGCGCGAAGAAGCGCGGCGGATTGAAACCGATCTCAAGTATGAAGGCTACCTGGCCCAGCAGGAAAAACATATTGAACACATGAAGCGCGCCGAACAGCGCCGCATCCCCGAATGGTTCGATTACGGCAAGGTCTCCGGACTCTCGCGTGAGGTTGTCGAGAAATTCACGCGCGTCCGGCCGCTCACGCTCGGCCAAGCCCTCCGCATCCCTGGCATCACTCCCGCCGCAGTTTCGCTGGTCAACGTTTATATCGAAATCTTCCAGCGCCGCGAAGCTGAACGTGCGCGCACTTGATGAGACATCCCGCGTGCAGGGTTTCCTCTACCGTTTCGGCTTCCATCGTGCAAAGAATTCAGCGAAATCCTGGTAGGGCATGGCGCGAGCATTGGCGAACTGGCCCTGATTCTGAGCATAGAGCAGCTTTCCGTGCGGGTCGAGAACGGCGATGGCTGGAATACCTTTGTTGATGGGCACACCATATTTCTTCCCGATATCGAGGTTCTTGTCGAAACGCCCCACATCGACCTTAACCACAACGTAGTTCTGTTCGATCACGCGCGCAAGCTCCGGCTTGTGCATATAGGCATCCAGCGCATGACAGTCGGGGCACCAGTTGGCGCCGAAGATCAGAACAATGTTGCGCCCAGTCTTTGATGCCTTCGATATCGCCTCAGCGATTTGCTGCTGCGCGTCGGCATGCTCGTCATAAATAGGCTGGCTTGCAGCGGCCCTCATCGAAGACGCCATCGCCAGCCCGCAAACAATTGTGAGAAGAATTCCGCGTGTCGCCTTGCCTCGATGCTCCATGACCATGGCCCCATGATAGCGCAAAGCCCGGATCGCTTTAAACGTCACGCGGAATCACGTGGACGCGCAGGGTGCAATAAGGAGGTCCTCCATTCCGTTGAAGGCGCCCACGCGATCCGCCGATCAATAAACAACAGACCGGCAATTCACACTGCAGGCTGTGAGGAGATTCAGATGGCGGAAGAAATCGAGCAGGAGGCAACCGAGACAACAGGCGCCGAAGCGCCGAAAAAGGGCTTCAAATACATCCGCTGGAACATCAAAGGGACCGTCGCGCACCTCACCATGGACCGTCCCAAGCAGAATGTGATGAACATCGAGATGCTCAATGAGATGACCGCAGCCATCGAAAGCCTGAATCATCGTGAGGAGGTGCGTCTGGTCCTGCTGGACGCGTCGCCCGAATGCGAGGGCTATTTTTCAATGGGTGTCGGCGTCGAAGGCTACACGGCGCAACTGGTGTTCCAGATGATGGACGCATTTCACAACGTATTCCGTGCCATGATGGACGTGTCCAAACCTGTCCTCGCTGTCGTTGACGGCATCGCATCGGGCGCAGGCAGCGAACTCGCGGCCTTCTGCGATCTTGTAATCGCCACAGAGAACGCACATTTCCGCCAGCCGGAAATCAAATTGGGAGTGTTTCCGCCGCTCGGGGCGGTCGTCTATCCGCGCGTGATCGGGCCGCGCCGTGCCATGGAATTTCTGCTCACAGGTGAACCCATCAATGCGCGGACAGCGCTTGAAATCGGCCTCGTCAACCGCGTCGTTCCACGCTCAGACCTTGAAGCCACCGTCGATGCAATGGTCAAGCGCATCACTGACGAAAGCGGCCCCGTCCTCCAGTTGCTCAAGCGCGTGATCTTCCACGGCACTTGGATGCCTTTTGCCGAGGCCTTTAAGCGCGCGCAGGATATCTACCTCAACCAGTTGTTCGAACTCGAAGATTACCAGGAAGGCCTTCGCGCGTTGCTCGAAAAACGCAAACCGGTGTGGAAGAACCGGTAGGATTAAGGCCTCAGCCACTCGTTCACCCGGCACGAACCCGCAGTAGTTCTACGACTATCCGCCTGATCAATTCCAGACAGCTATAGCTGTCGCGCTCGGATGAGTCTGGGCCCTCAGCAATTATGCGGGTTGATCGAAGAAAGCTTCACCCTGTTTGCGGTACTTGAAGGCCACCTGTTCATCAAGCTCGATGCCGAGGCCGGGACGGTCAGTCACTTCGATATAGCCTTTCTCGATCAGGGGTTTTTTGCGGCCTTTGACGAGGTCATCGAAGAACGGAACGGACTCGGCGTGCCACTCCAGCGCTAGAAAATTCGGCGTGGCGGCGCACAGGTGTGCAGAGGCCATGGTGCCGATGGGACTTGAGATGTTGTGCGGCGCGACGGCGATGTAATGGACTTCCGCCATATCCGCGATGCGCCGCCCTTCGAGCAGCCCGCCGACTTTCTGGTAATCGGGAGCAAGAATATCCACTGCTTCGCGTTCGAGCAATTCGCGGAAGTGGTGCCGCTGGTAATGGTTCTCACCCGTAGCGATGGGCGTCGCGGTGGCTTCCGTTACGCGCCGCATGGCGTCGGTGTTTTCCGGCGGGATAGGATCTTCAAGCCACAGCAGGTCGAAGGGTTCGCAGGCGCGCGCCAGTTTGATAGCGTCATTCACGCCGTAATTCCAATGGCAGTCGATAGCCAGATCGACTTCCGGCCCCAGCGCCTTGCGCAGTGAGCCCACCAGACCCGCCATGAGTTCGATTTCTTTGCGCGTCAGGCAGCGGTTGTAATCGTCCAGAGAAAATTCGCTGGGAACGTCCACGTCGAACTTGAGCGCCGTAAAGCCGCGCTGCTTCATGGCCCGGGCATGCCGGGCGTAATCTTCGGCGCGAATCTGGCGGGCTTCAGATTTCTGTCCGCCGTGATATTTGGGGCTCAGTTCCGTGCGCTCGCCTTTGGTCTTGCCGGGCTTCTGCGCCCAGCCGGGAGTGCGCGGCAGGAGCACGGGCGAGAGGCTTGAAAGCCCTTTGCCCGCGTGGCAGTCGGCGTAGATGCGAACGCGGTCGCGGTACTTGCCTCCCAGGAACTGATATACGGGCAGCGCGGCGTCTTTGCCCACAATGTCCCACAGCGCCGTCTCAACGCCGCTGATGGCGTGGTAGCCCATGCCAGCCGTGCCCGTAGCGCCCATCGCCGTGCGCATCAGTCGCGCCAGACGGTCCACGTCGCGCGGGTCTTCGCCGGGTAGAAACTCATTAAACTCGCGGATGACGCCCGTCAGACCTGGAGCGAAGAACGCCTCGCCCCAGCCGACGATGCCCTTGTCCGTGCTCACCTTCACAATCGTCCAGTCGTAGTTCGCTTCAATCACCGCAGTCTCGATTTTTGTGATCCGCATGTTTGTATTGACTTCCCTTTCGCGTTTTCAATTGATGTTCCCGGAGTACAGGCGGCTTCCCGCCGCCGCTGTGGTAGGGGAGGGTTGCGCCCTCCCGGTTGACTCGGCCAACGCGGGAACCCGGATGCTATGCGGGAGCCCGGAGGGCTCCCCTACTCCCGATCGACGTGGTTCATGCGGGAGCCCGAAGGGCTCCCCTACCAGCCAACCATTATGACCGTCATAAAAGACTTGCACGAAGCGCAGGGTTTTATCAAGGCTTACGCTCCGGTGTTTGCTGAATGATCAGGATCCGGAGGCACATGGGCGAACGGCCATTCGTGGTGGATGCGGAGTAAGGCCGCCGGCTGGTGAAGATGTCGGCGGCAAAACCAACCCGGACATGGATTTTCATAGAAAAGCGGGTTCTTGGGTCATAAATCAGTCTCAGAATGAGATGGCCGGACGCGGATGTGACGGTGTAAAACCACCGGTACGCGACCCTCGACCTGTGATATTCTAAGCGGACGTTTTTATGGCAACTCCCTGTCGAAAGTGTGGCGCGACGAAGACGGAGCATGTTTATCACGGAGTGATGTATTTTCTTGCGCGGAGATTCGGTTACCGCTTGAGGGTCTGTTCCCGGTGCCGGCGACTGCGTCTCCTGCAACTGGACGAAGATCCGGACGGCCCCGTCCCGCCGCGCAAGCCCCAATCACGGCGCAGGCGATCTGGTTTGCACGCAGCGGAAACTGACAACAATATATTGAATGTTCAGCGATGCCCGCGGTGCGGCGGTTCCGATCTTCAAAGGTCAATGCGGCGATGGCATGAGCGGGCCTTCTGCCGTCCTCCCATGGCGCGTTGCCGCACCTGTAAGCACCGGTTTCCGCTGCAAACCCGAAGATCAGCGCCGGCTTCATAAAGGCTTTCTGCGGGCCCCCTCAATTCCAAAAAATCGATGACTGGCCAAAACGGACCGAATCGTGTTACATCATCGCCCATGGCATCGCCTTCGCTAACGCGGCGAATTGCCGCCTCGGCCGGCATTGTGATGATCAGCGTCCTTGCGAGCCGCCTGCTCGGCTTCATGCGGGAATGGGCTGTCGCTCACGAATTTGGTTCTAGCGCCGTAACCGACGCTTATTACGCTGCGTTTACGCTGCCGGATTTTGTGAACTACCTTGTGGCAGGGGCATCTCTCAGCATCACCTTCATTCCGGTCTTTGCCAAATATGTCGCCGAGAACAATGAAGAGGAAGGCTGGCGGGTGTTCTCGACGGTCATCAGCGTGATGCTCCTTCTTCTGCTTGTGCTGGTGACGATAGGAGAGATCTTCACCCCCGGGCTTCTGCGCGTTATAGCGCCGGGCTTCAATCCGGCGGAGAAAGCCCGTGCGGTTTTCCTGACTCGCCTGATGATGCCTGCGCAAATCTTCTTTTATCTTGGAAGCATTCTCAGCGCCGTCCAGTATGCCAAAGGCCGATTCACCATTCCTTCGCTGGCACCGGTGATTTACAACTCGGGAATTATCCTGGGCGGGATTCTGCTGGCATCCACCATCGGCATCACCGGCTTTTCCGTCGGCGTGCTCGCGGGCGCCTTTACCGGCAATTTTCTGCTGCAAATTTACGGCGCTCGGCGTGTGGGCGCACGATTCACGCCTAACCTTGATGTCCGCCATCCGGGCTTCAGGATGTTCATCAAGCTGACCATTCCGATTATGCTCGCTCTTTCAGTGGTCTTTTCAGACGACTGGATCATCCGCTGGTTCGGGTCATATCTTGCTCCGGCCTCGATTACGTGGCTGAGTTACGCCAAGTTCCTGATGCGCGTCCCACAGGGGGTGATCGGGCAGGCCGTGGGCGTGGCTTCGTTTCCGTTTCTCGCCCAGCTTTATGCGGAGAAAAAATACGATGAACTCAACCGCACGCTCAACACAACGTTAAAAGGACTGTTGCTGTTGATGGTTCCCGTCTCCGCGCTGACGTTTGCCATGAACAGGCCTCTGGTGTATTTCGTTTTCCTGCACACGCGGCTGCGCGGTCCTGACCTGGACGCTACGGCGGCGGCGCTTGCGTTATTTGCGCTTGGCATGTCCGCCTGGGGCGCGCAGAGCATCCTGGGCCGCGCGTATTACGCGGGGCGCAACACGCTGACGCCTGCGCTGCTCGGCACGGCTGTGACCTTCTTGAACCTCCCCGTTTATTGGGCGCTCGTACGAACGATGCAATACAAGGGACTCGCCCTGGCAAGCTCGATCGGCATTTCGGCCTACGTGATTGTCCTGTTTATTTCGCTTTATCGATATACGGGCAACAAGCAGGCCGGAGAGGTTGCAGGATTCTTTTTAAGGGTTGCGGCCGCATCGATTGTCGGGGCTGCAGGGGCTTTTGAAGTTGTTCGATGGCTGGAGGGCCGCATCCACTGGCAATCCACTATCGGAGCGTTCATCGTTCTGGTCGCAGCCACACCCGTTGGTCTGGGCCTTACAGGTCTGGCTGCAAAAGCTCTTCGCATTCGCGAGATGGACGATTACCTGAAGTCGGTTCCGCTATGGTCGCGGCTGCGCCGGAACCGGAGATGACGTCCGGTGTCCCAGTTCGAGTTGCATTCCTTCCGACTATTTCCCAATACAGAACCGCGAAAAGATCACTCCGAGAATATCCTCGACATCGGTGGCGCCGGTCAGGGTGTCAAGCGCCCGCAGCGCTTCATAGAGGTCAAGCAGGAGCATCTCATGGTGCGTCCGCTGTTCCGCCGCGAGCCGGCAGCGATCCAGCGCCACGAGAGATTGTTTAAGCAGTTGCTGATGCCGCAGGTTCGTGATCAATTCGCCCTCGGACCCGGAGTTACCTCCACCGCCCAGGGACTGAATGATCCTGTCGCGCAGCTCATCGACTCCCCGGCCGGTCAGTGCGGAGGTTGCTACGATTTCAACCCCGCCGGGAAGATGGTGGTTTTCCGCACGGATCGCCCGCTCGATGTCGCTCTTTTTGGTGCGCTCAGGGAGGTCAGATTTATTGGCGGCTACCAGCATCCGGCCCATTCTTTGCATTCTCTGGAGCAACTCAGCGTCTTCTTCAGTCCAAGGCTGCGAAACATCCACGACAAGCAGTCGTACATCAGAATCGGCCATGGCTTGATGAGTGCGCTCGACGCCGATCTGTTCCAACTGGTCCGCCGTTCGGCGGATCCCCGCAGTGTCCACCAACCGCACGGGGACGCCGCCAATCGAGGCGGATTCCGAGACCAGGTCCCTGGTAGTCCCGGGAATTTCGGAGACAATTGCGCGGTCCATATTCAGCAGGCGATTGAACAGGCTTGACTTGCCGACGTTCGGGCGGCCGACGACGGAAAGGCAGAGACCTTCACGGACAATCCTGCCGTAAGCGTAGCTGTTAGCCATTCTTTCCAGGCCGAATCTTACAGCGTCGAGTTGACCAAGCAGGTCCGTCCAATCCATCACCTCGACATCGTCATCGGCAAAGTCGATTCCTGCTTCGAGTCTTGCGATCAGATCCAACAGCGCCTGCTTGTGGGGCTTCAATCGGGCGGAAAGTGCGCCGCCAAGCTGCGTGGCAGCTACTCGCGCCTGGTAGAGCGTTTGCGATTCGATGAGGTCGCGAATGGCTTCCGCCTGGGTCAGGTCGATCCGGCCGTTCAGGAACGCACGCATCGAGAACTCGCCCGGCTCCGCTGCGCGCGCTCCGAACTTCAGGCAGCACTCAACCAGGTAGGTCGTGATCACGGGGGAGCCGTGGCAGGAAATCTCCACCACGTCTTCGCCCGTGTAGGAATGAGGTCCACGGAAATAAGTCAGGATGGCTTCATCCAGCGCCTCGCCGTTCTCCGGGTCGATGAATTTTCCCAGGCTTGCCCGCTGCGGTTCAGGAGGGTGCTTTGCCAGCCGAACCAGGTGCAACGCTATCTCAAGCGCCAAACTTCCGGACAGGCGCACGACGCCGATGCCCCCGCGGCCTGGTGGTGTGGCGACGGCCACGATGGTATCCTCTTTCAACATCTTCAAGCCTGCGGATGGTTCAGGAGGGATTTGCTGCCGGATAGATAACAACCTTACGGCCTGGCCCCGTGCCTTCGCTCATCGTCCGCACCGTCGCTTCGTCCTTCAGCGCCAGGTGGATGATCCGACGTTCGCGCGGAGTCATGGGCGTAAGGTAAAAAGGAGTTCCTGTTTCAACGGCCTGCCGGGCGGCCATCTGCGCCGTCAGGCGCAATTCTTCCGCTCGGACGCGCCGCCAGTCCTGACAATCAAAGGTAATGGTGGCGTAGTGCTCGTCGTCGATGCGCGCGGCTTTCAGGACAACATATTCAATGGCATCCAGCAACGCCGCATTCCTTTCCAGCAGAAGATCGGAGTCCGCCCCGTCGAAATCGACGACGACTTGTTGCGCGCCGGAATCGTCCTCCTTGCCGGCGTCTTTCCGCACAGTAAATTTGAGGTCGAAGCCCGCGTGCTGGATGATCTGGTCCACCAGTGATTCGATTCGCGCGAGGTATGTGTCCTCAGACTGGTCGGAAGAATTTAACGTCGTCATGGCTTATGCTCGCTGTGCCTTGGCCCCTGCAGTTTTTTCAGCCGCCAGGGCCTGCTGCTTTGGAGTGATAAAACGATTGATGAACATTTGCTGTCCAATGCCTACCAGGTTTGCTGTCAAAAAGTATAAGACTAATCCGCTGGCGAGGCGAAAGAACATCAGTCCAAAAATAAGGGGCATAATGGTCATCATTCGCTTCTGTGCGGGGTCCGCCGTGGCCATGGGCGTCATTTTCGTCATGATAAACATACTGACAATCATGATCAGCGGCAGAATGGGGATAGGAAGTCCCAGAATATGGGAATTGTCCGGCATGGACAAATCCTTGATCCACAAAATCCACGGAGCGTGACGGAACTCGAAGGGTGTCTCCAGCGATTCATAGAAGCCGTAAAGGATGGGCAACTGCGGCAGCATCGGGAGGCAACCGCCCAGCGGATTGATGCCGTGCTCCTGGTAGAGCTTCATGATCTCCTGGTTCATCCGCGCCTTGCGAGGATCGTTGAATTTGTACTGCTTGTAGCGGTCCTGAATGGCTTTCACCAGCGGCATGATCCGCTGCATCTCCTGGGCGGAGCGTATGCTCTTCAGTTTCAGGGGAAACAGCGCCATGTTCAGAATGATCGTCAGGATGACAATCGCCCAGCCGTAATTGTGCACCCAGTGGTCATTGATGTAGCGCATGGCAAGAAAAAGCGGCTTGGCGATTACGCTGAACCAGCCGAAGTCCACCAGGCCCGTCAGAGGAGGCTGTGTGGTTTCCAGCACATCCAGCGCCTTGGGCGCCACGAACAGCCTGAAACTGAGCGGCTGCGCTGCGGTGCTTCCCAGAGCCACGTAGGCGGCCTTGGGAGGCTCTTTCTCTTTCCAGTTTTCAGGGGTCCAGGTTTCCTGACCAGCGTTAAAATCCGCTTCCTTTGACTCAGGGAAAAAGATGCCGGCAAAGTAACGGTCTTCGATGCCTGCAAACTCGAGCGAACCCGTCACCCGCATTTCCTCTTTGATTTTACTCTGGTCCACGGTTTCAAGGTTGCCTTCCTTCTGGTAGGCTACCTTCGTCTGTGCGATCTCGGCATCCTCGGGCAGCGAATGATCGCCGAACCCGCCGGTCCACGCGACTTGCGCCGGCACATACTGCTGGTCCCGGGCCACGCTTACTGTTGCATGGATCTGATAATCGGTGCCGAAGGTGAATCTTTTCTGGACCTGGATGCGTCCGTCGCTGTAAGTGAATTCGAGCGTTGCCGGCGCCTGAATCGAAGTAGCAGACGGCTGGGCAACGTAAAGCGCCTGGTTCGCCGCCTGGTTGAGTGAGGCGTCCGGCGTGCGAATGCTCATCGGGTATCCAAGCTGCTTGCACGCGGCGGGATCAATCACGTTGAGCGGTTTGCCGCCCGCATCTTCAAACTTCTTGAGCACCCAGCTTGTGATAACACCGCCGCGCGTTGAGAAGGTAATGCGGTAAAGGCTGTTTTCGACCGTGATATCCTGGGCTTCCTTGCCTTCAGACACCGGAATCTTGGGCGCAACAGGCAGCTGAGAGGCAGCAGGCTTTTCCGCAGCTTGCTGGCCAACCGCCTGAGAGGCGCCCGCCGGTTTGGACGGCGGAGGAGGTGTCTTGACGAAAACGATTCGCCAAATCAGCAGGATCGCAAATGACAGGGCGAATGCAATCATCACCCTTTTTTCAGTATCCATCGGTAAGAGGCCCTTTGTTCAATTCTCCCGTTCCCACCATGCCCCCCTTACGGGACAGGATCGTATCCGTGGCCGCCCCAAGGCCGGCAACTCAGCAACCGACGAACCGCCAGCCGTGTTCCACGCCACGGACCCCATTTCGCCACTGCTTCGTATGCATAGGCCGAACAGGACGGGTAAAAGCGGCACGACGAGGGAATCGTGGGTGAAAGACAAACCTGATAGAAGCGAATCAGCCCCAGCAGGAACAGCCTCAGCGCGAATTTTGCGTAATGCACGATGCGTCCGGCGGCGCGGCTGGAAAAAGCCGTAACAGTTCCCGTTCCAGGACACGGTAGGAGACCGTTGCCGCCCCCGGCCGCGGGTTGAGCACGATGTCCCACCCGCCCGGAAGCTCCTGCCGATGCAGCCGGAAGATTTCTCTGATGCGCCGTTTGATCCGGTTCCTCAATACGGATGTTCCGAGGCGTTTCGGGACGGTAATGCCCAGGCGCGTTTCGCTCAGCCCGTTCGGTCGGTAAAATACGGTGCATAATGATGCACTTCGGCGCTGCCCCTCCTCGTAAACCCGTTGAAAATCCAGTCGGCGGAGCAGCCGGTATTTCCTGGGGAAAGCAGCCGAATCGGGATTCACGGAGTCAGGCGATGGCGACCCTTCTGACGGCGCCGTTTCAGCGTCTGGCGCCCTCCTGGGGTCCTCATGCGAACGCGGAATCCATGCGTCTTGGCACGCCGCCGCCGATTGGGTTGGTAAGTCCTCTTCAAAGCTCTGACTCCCTGTTAAGTTCGTACTCCAAAGTCTAAACTCTTACCATAACCCGTTGATTCCAACCAAGTCAAGCAAGTCGTGTCCATTCAAAATTCATGGGCGCCGATTGACACGGCTTCTACCGCCGATTACGATTCATACAGGTCAGGGGTACGGGACGAAGGACCATCCAGCCGAGAGGGGCACATGCAAGCGCTCCGCTGCTATTCCCGGAAAGCGGCATTCGTATTGGCGGTCTGCGCGCTGTTGCTCGAAATGCCGTCGACGGCGCTCTGCCAGTTTTTTGGGTCGATCAGCGGGCAGGTAACAACGCGCGACGGCCGTCCGATTCCGATCGGTGTGACGGTCACCGCCACGACAAGCGAAGGGGAGATCGTGACCACTCAGCCTGCCGATTCCGCCGGTCACTATGAACTCGACAACCTGCGAAAACTTGATTACCAACTAACTTTTGAAGCGAAGGGGTACCGCACGGAAGAACGGGACGCGAACCTTCGGTTTTCAGGGAACAGCCTGATCATCAACGTTCAATTGACCCCCGAGGGCAAGACGGAGACGAACAAAGGCGCGGTCACTTCCGTTGCCGAGTTGAGGGTCCCGGAGCAGGCGCGGAAAGCATATGAGAAAGGCCGGCGCGCGTTTAAATCGCATAATTACTCCAAGGCCCAACACTACTTTGAGCAGGCGACCAACGATTACCCCTGTTATGCGCGCGCCCAGGCTGATCTGGCAACGCTTCTGATCGCAGAGAAGAAGCAGGCCTCAGAAGCGGAATCGCGGCTGCGAAAGGCCATCGAGTGTGACGCCTCGTTTCTCGACGCGTACGTCGAACTATCCCAGTTGCTGAATGCCCGGGCGCAGTATGCAAAAAGCGTCGACATTCTCCAACAGGGGTTGGCACATTCTCCGGATGCATGGCAGTTCCATTATCAAATGGGACTGGCCCGCTACGGGTTGAAGGACTACGCCGAGGCGGAAAGGGAATTTCGCAAGGTGGCCAAACTCAGCCGGAACCCACCCCCGCTGGTTTATGTCAAACTGGCTGATCTCTACGTACTGGAATCAAGGTTCAACGAAGCTTATGCGGAAATGGAGGCATATCTCCAGGCAGCGCCCAACGGCAGTTTTGCCCCCAGAGCACGGGCAATCATGAAACAGATGGAAGCTGCAGGAGTCCTTTCCAGCAACAAAAAAGCGGAGCACTGATCGAGTGTCGGAGAAACAGGCTCTATCACGGACATTCTGACCTCAGCGAAGAATCCCGGAATTGGCCTTCAATCAAACATATGAACCTTCGCGTCACCCAACATAACAATGTGGCCTTGTTCAGCGACCGCTGAACTGCCTCCGGAGGGACATGGACAAGCGGCAAACTTCATGACCGCGTCTTCCCTTCCCCTTCCCGGATCACAATGAGCTGATCGGCGCCCACGTTGGCCAACCTGTCAATATGCCCGCTCGGCCAGCGAACTTCAATCGAATCCACTTTTGCGGCCTTGCCCAAGCCGAAGTGCTGGCGCAAATCGCTCTGCGAGATGTAGCTGCAACCGCTCATGACCTCGCGGATCTGTCGTTGGCCATTGGCAATAACGGTGATTCGTGAGCCGATGGCCGATCGGTTTGATCGCGTACCGACAGCTTTGACCACCAGCCAGTGGTTGCCACTCGTGTTTTCATTTTTCAGCAAGGAGGGCGGCTGGCTGAGGTTGAGAATTACGATATCCAGGCTGCCGTCGTTATTGAAATCGCCGAAAGCGCACCCTCGGCTCGAATGGGGCTCAAGAACCGCCGGCCCGCAGAGGTTTGACACCTCTTCAAAATTGCCGTCCCCAAGATTGCGGTAAACTACGCGCTGCGTCATGAACTTGTAATCCGGATGTACTTTTTCAACTTCGGGATAAACGCTCCCGGTAACGTGAAAGATGTCGAGCCAGCCGTCGTTGTCCAGATCAACGAAACCTGTGCCCCAGCAAACGTACTGGGTATTAACCGCAAGGCCGCTGGAGAGTGTCGCGTCATCAAAAAATTTTCCGCCGAGATTATGGTAGAGAATCGGAGTGTCGCCGCTGAAGTGCGGAAGAAACATGTCCAGATAACCATCGCCGTCATAATCGCCAACAGCGACTCCCATCCCGGACTGGACCTGCCCGTCGGCATTCACTGCGCAGCCGGTTTCCATAGCAACTTCCGTAAAGGTGCCGTCATGGTTGTTGCGAAAGAGAAGATTGGGAGTTGAATCACAGGCGACGAAAATGTCAGGCCAACCGTCGTTGTTGTAATCGAAGCTCACTGCTGTTAACCCGTAGCGCTTTCCCGCTCTAGCGATGCCCGACTTTTCCGTGACCTCTGTGAAGGTCCCGTCGCCGTTGTTGTGGTAAAGAGAGCAGGTCTCTTTGGGCAGTCCCAGGGGACCGCAGGCAACCGGTACGCCCTGGAACTTGCAAACCTGACTTTCTCCGCCCGCAGGGCCCTTCTCAAAATCAAGGTCGATGTAGCGGGACACGAAAAGATCGAGCCGGCCATCGCGGTCGTAATCAACGAAAGTGCAGCCGGTCGAGAAGCGCGGACGGGATTGTCCCAAGCCCGACTTTTCCGTGACCTCGGTGAAAGTCCCGTCGCCGTTGTTATGGTAAAGTACGTTTTTCCCGTAATACGTCAGGAAAAGGTCATCATGCCCGTCGTTGTCATAGTCGCCAATGCAGACCCCGTAGCACCAACCCATGCGAAGAAGGCCGGCCTTCTCCGTGACGTCCGTAAAACTACCATCACGATTATTGTGGTACAGGCGATTTGTCGGGCCAGGTTCACCGGGAGGGAGATTGCCAAGCATCGTCCCGCTCGGCACGAAGATATCCAGCCAGCCGTCGCCGTCATAATCGTAGAATGCGATGCCCGGGCCGTTCGCTTCAAATATATACTTCTTGCGGAATTCCTCTCCATAAATCACAGGAGCAGTGAGGCCCGCCCGCGGCGCGACGTCAGCAAGGATTACCGGCCAGGGACGCCCGGAGAACTTGGGCCTGGGTGCGGGAAGCACGCCTCGCGAGGCCATGCCCTGACCCAGGGTCTGCGCCGCAGGCAACAATAGCGCACCAGCCGAAAAAACAGACCTGAAGAATTCTCTTCTTTTCATGCATCGATGAATGGACGCACAGACTTCCGACAGGAGGCGATTCAGCGGTCGCCGGGCGCTGCCTGCGTTTTTGTCGCGTCACCTTGGGTGGCATTACGGATATTCTGCTTGATTTGCATGATTTTTTCGTACGCTTCCTTGTAGGCCGCAAGTTGCTGGTCCGCTTCGTGGTCAAGTCCCAGATGGCGGTAAACAATTGACAGTCGATAGTGCGAATCAGCGTTTTCTGGATCGAGTTCCGTGGCCCGCTTCAACGGGGCGACCGCATCCTGAAAACGGTTTGCCGAGGCGTAGGCTTCGCCAAGGCTGGCAAACGCCGATGCCATCTGTGGATCAAGTTCCGCCGCGCGTTTAAAATGCGTGATGGCAGTGTTCCAATCCCGGACTATACCGGCAATCACTCCAAGCTGGTATTCAGCCTTCGCGTTGCCGGGATCGATCTGCAATTCCGCATCAAACTCCTTCTTGGCTTCGTCGAGCATGTTCAGCTCGTGGCTTTGTTGGAGCATGATCCTGCCGATTTCGTAATGGATCCCCGGCACGCGCGGGTTCAGGTCCAGAACCCTGCGGTATTCCGCAATTGCCTCCTGAGGCTTCCCTTGCAATAAAAGAATTTCGGCATTCATGCGGTGCATCTGGTAAGACCCGGGAGCGGTTGCCAGCAGGCGCTGTGAGGCCTCGGTCGCGAGATCGGAGTACAGGTGCGTCGTCAGGTAGAGAACTTCCGGATCATTCGGGAATTCCCGTGAGAGGGTCTTGTCGTAGACGATGGCCTTGCTGACGTCATCCAGCCCCATCAGACAGCGAAGAGCATTGGTCCCGATTACGCGCTTCAATTTGGGATCGCCGACGCGCGGAAAGTCTTTCTCCAGATAAGGCAGCGCCTGGCGGCAATATCCGCTCTGCGCAAGGCTCGCGCCCAGAAAATAATGCGCGTTCACAAGCGAGGGCTTGAGTTTAAGCGCCGTCCCCGCTTCGCGCGCCGCATCAGCGTACCGGCCTGAGAAATAATAAGCAACGGCAAGATTGGAATGGATCTCAGCCACTTGGGGGTTGGATTTGATCAACTCCTTATAGTCTTTAATAGCTTCCGAATAATCACCGGTCTCAAACGCCTTGTTCGCCTGAGCGGCAAGAGCGGCCGCATTCTGCAGAGGAGCGTCTGTACCGCTACGCGGCAGGGAAGTCTGCGGCATACCCCACAGTGCCGCCAAACCTGCGCTGACAAGCAGTGCAGACATCAAGCCTGCCCGTGCCAGTTGTCGCGGGGAAACTGTCATGCGGAAAGCCTGCTCTTCCCGGCCCTCGACCGATGTTTCAGGCTGGATTATGCCACACGCCATGTTCGAGGATCAATCTCACATTCCTTGGCGAATGCCGGTGGTGCTATAATCCGCTTGCGGGTAAGTCCGACGGAAATGCGAAGGTCTATGTGTATGAACAGTGTGAGGTGGGCAGCGCTTGCAGCGCTCCTGCTTGCCTTCGCCCCGAGAACTTTGCCAGCTCAAACCAGACCTTCGCAGCAGACCCAGCCTTCATCAGAGCGCTTCAAGCAGCTTTATGCCGAGGCGGAAGAAGCCTCAAACCACGGCCAGACTAAACAAGCCATCAGCCTCTATCTCGCGGCCCTGCAGCTTAATCCCGACTTTGCAGAAGGATGGTGGAATGCCGGGACCCTGCTGGCGCAACTCAAAGACTACCAGCGGGCCATCGCGGCCCTGGACAACTTTCTACGTTTGCAACCTAAGAACGGCAACGGCTGGGCGTTCCGCGGCCTTTGTGAGTTCGAGCTGCGGCGCTACACTGCTGCGCTCAAAGACATCCAGCACGGGCGCGAGCTTGGCGTGCGCGACCCCACGCTTGAAAAGGTGGCCACATATCACGCTGCGCTGCTGCTCACTCTGAAGGGCGAGTTCGAAGTCGCGGACCGTTTGCTGGTCCATCTCGCTCGCGGAGGCATCAGCGATCCTGATCTGGTCACAGCATTCGGGCTGGTCTCATTGCGCCTCGCTGAAATGCCGGAGCAGTTGGCTGACGCACAGCAAAAAAAGCTGGTACAGGAAGTCGGCCAGGTTGCATTCGATTCGGTCCAGGCGCCATTTGAAAAGGGTTCTGCGGAATATGAAGCGCTGCTTAAGAAATATCCCGCAACCCGCGGCGTCCATTATGCCTACGGCGACTATCTGCTGAATCAGGCGCACTACGAAGAAGGACTTAAGCAGATGCAGGAGGAATTGCGCCTGAATCCCCATGACGCGATGGCATCGCTCCAAATCGCCATGACATACATACGTATCGGCCAGCCAAGCGAGGCGATTCCCTACGCCCAGAAGGCCGTCCAACTATCGCCAAAGCTCTTCGCTGCGCACTATGCTCTTGGGCTTGCGCTCTACCGGGCAGGCCGCACGGCCCCAGCCTTGACCGAACTACAGACCGCTGTCCGCCTGGCACCCAACAGCCCGCAGGCTCATTATGCGTTGTCGGACGTTTACTTCAAGATGGGAAACCGACAGGCTGCGATGCGGGAACGGGTCGAATTTGCGAAGCTAAAGCAAGAACCGACTGTGCTTGCTGATTTTAATCCCCAGAACCAGGAAACAGCTTCGCAGCCTCAGCAGACTCTCCCAAAACCAGCCGCCCCTGCCACGCCAACCGCAGAGGCTTTTAAACAGGCTGAAAGCGCCCTGCGCGAAGGCCGCTATAAACAGGCTGAGGCAGGTTTCCGGGAAGTTCTGAAAACCCAGCCCAAGCTGACGGCGGCTTATGTTGACCTCGGGGTGGTTTGCCTTCGCACGCACCGGCCTGATGAAGCCGTCCGCTACTTTGAAACCGCAAAGAAGCTGGATCCCAAGGTGGCGGGCATCGACCTGGATTTGGGCCTTGCCTACTACCAGCAATCGAGTTTTGAAAAAGCAATTCCGGAGTTTGACGCAGTGCTGCGGACCGACCCGAACAATCAACAGGCCAGGTTTCTGAAAGGCTTGAGCCATTTTATGTTGAACGACTACCAGGATACGGTCGAAACCCTCAAGCCCCTGTGGGACAAGGAAAACACCAATCTGGATTATCTGTTCGTTATGGGCATCTCCTATGGGAAGCTGAAGCGCAGCGAGGAATGCAACATGACATTCAGACGGCTGGTGGAGGTTGGCGGCGACACTCCCCATTTCCATTTCCTTTTGGGAAGGGCTTACGAGGGCCTTTTCTGGTATGACCAGGCGCGCACAGAACTCGAGAAAGCCATTGCAGGCGATCCCAAACTGCCTGAAGCACATTACTATCTCGGCGTCGTCGATATGCGACTGGGAAAACTTCAGGAAGCCGCAAGGAATTTTGACGCCGAAATCGCCATTGATGGCAAGCCGCCGTGGAGTTACCAGAAACGCGGCCAGGTGGACCTCGATCTGAACGATCCTGCCCACGCCATCCTGATGTTCAAGGAAGCACTCGCGCGAAACCCCAAGTTGCCGGACTCACTTGCGGGAATGGGGAAAGCCTATTTCAAGCAGGGAAAGTTTCAACAGGCCGCAACCTACTTCCAGAAGGCGGTAGCGATCGCGCCGGACCAGGCCGATTACCATTATCAGCTCGGGCAGGCTTATCTGCGCCTCGGCGACAAGGACTCCGCCCACCGCGAATTTACAGAAACACGCAAGCTTCAGGCAGCCCAAGTCCAGGACCAGCAGAACCATCTGCAAGGTTCGCCGCCACCCGCGTCAGACTAAGGGGGGATAAGGAAGGTCAGCAGAAGGTTGCTGTGCTTTCCAAACCATTTGCCATCCTGAGCACGGCAAAGAACCCCGGCATTTGTTTTTGACAAAATGCAAAGGTGCTCCGCTCAGTTTGAGATTCTGGTCTTTCCAAGCAACTTGTCACAGCCAGAACGCTGCGGGTGATTCCTGAAGGTTTACCGAACTCTGACTCGGCACCCAGTCAGGCAGTTTGCAACGGCAGGAGCAAGCCCGGAATCCCCGGGGCGCTCCTGCCGCTGCAATCAGGTCGTTACCATGTAACCTTGAGTCCGAACTGCATCACACGCGGGGGCCATGCGCTGGTTACCTCACCGTTGCCGATATCATTGGTGGGGCTGTTGCAGGGCTGGCCGAAGCCATCCGAACCGCTGCAACCCGCGTTGATACCCTGCCATGATGGATGGTTAAACGTGTTAAACGTCTCCCACCGGAACTGGATCCCTCCGCCTTCGCCGAAGAATGGGAGCTTCCAGTTCTTCATGAGAGCAAGGTCCGTGACATTCCGCCCTGGACCTGTGAGTGCGTTGCGACCCATGTAGCCGAACATCCCGGGCTCACCGTTAGCCAGAAGTTGAGATTCCAGCGGTTGGGTCATGACGCCGGGATCGAACCATTGTACACGCGGCCCGAAGGTCGGATCGTTGTACGTGCCCTTGTGGATTTGAAGTGGGCCGATGGTGTTGCACTTCACACTTGTGGCGGCACCCGTTCCAAAACCGTTGATGCCGCAATTGATGTTGACAGGCTGGCCGGTAAAGAAAGTGGTGATACCACTGATCTCCCAGCCGCCCAACACCCCACGGACAAAGGGATTACCCGCCTTATTAAAGAAAGGCAGGTAGTAAATGTAGCTGGCATTGAACACCTGCGCCCGGTTGAGGTCAGAGGTGGCATACCAGCGGGACAGGAGTGAATCGTCCACCCCATTTGCGCTCGAGCTGTAGGTGCTGGTCGAGTCGTCCAGGCTGTGGGCCCACGTGTAGGACACCATGGCCGTAAGCCCATGACCAAAGGTATGGCGGAATTCGGCCTGAAGAGAATTGTAGCTGGAGATGGCCGTGTCCTCCTTCATGCCGATGCTACTATAGCCGCGGTACGGCTGGAACCAGATGGCCGGCCCGGCCTGGTGGATCAGGAATTGCTGAGCATCGCAGTTGCCCTGAGCGTCGCAGTACGGCGCCTGCCCTGCAAGCTGCGGAACATTGACGATGCCAAGGCCGAGCGGGACTTCGGTCAGGTTTCGGAACCGTGCCAGGTGACGGCCTACGCTCCCGACGTACGCCAGGCTGAACAGGCTGTCGTTGCCGATCTGGCGTTGGAGGCTGAGGCTGTACTGCTGTTCGCTTGGCCATTTCTGGTCGTACGGCCAGGCCGTGTAACTGGTGGGTGGAATCGGCGCGGAATAGACGCCGTTTGAGAAAATGTTTCCAATCGACTCATAGCCATTCACATTGTAAACGGAGGGGTTGAGGGCTACGGGCGGATTGCCTTCGCCGCCTTCGGCCTGCGCTTCATTGCCGTTGCCCGGCTCATAGAAGATACCGTACCCGCCACGAATGACAAAGTTCTTTGTCAGGAGGTAGGCGAAACCAAATCGCGGCGCCCAGTTATTATAGTGGTTAAGCTGGCAACCTGGATCGATGACTCCGTGACCGCACATTACCAATCCATTTCCAAAATTGGTTGGAATGGCCCCAGTGCCCTGAATCAGGTTCCCGTTGCTGTCGTATTGCGCTTCAGCAGCGGGACTATAGAACTGTGGGAGGAAGCCAGAGTCCACAGTTGGGTTACTCACATCACGGATGTGTGTGAACAGGTAGTAGCGGAGCCCGAAATCCAAAGTCAGTTTCGAACTGACGCGCCAACGGTCTCCAATGTAAGGTTCAAAGTCCTTGTAATGCCAGTGCCCCTTGGGATAGCCGCCGACTGGGATGCCGTTAAAAGTTTGCGTGCCTTCGCTGTATTGCGCGATTCGGCCAAGGAAAAGGTCGGCAAGGCCGTTGCCGGAAGTGTTGCTCCCCCAGTTAGCCGCCTGGATGTAACCCTGAGTATCGGAGCCAAACTGCTCGTTCTTGCGGTAGTCCTCGAGGAAGGCGCCAAACTTCAGGATGTGGTTCCCATGAACCCAGGCCGCATTATCCGTGAGTGTCACAATCGGGTTCGAGTTGTGCCACGGGTGGTTCCCAGCATCTTCGCCGAAGCAAGGACCACCGCCGCATACAGCGATACCAGGCAGGAGCGGGTTAGAGTCATTGGCCGGGAAAAAGTGGGCCAACTGGAAATTTGAGGGACGATTAATGCCGGCGGAATCCGGACCGGCCTGATTGTAAAGGTCAATCCAGTCTTCTGTGTAGCCCATGATGAATTCGTTCATCAGGCTCGGCGTAAAGTTGTACGTAACGTTGAGGACTGCACTTTTGCCTGGGCCGTTGAATGGGGTCTTGATGGTGTCGTAATTAGACCACGTCCAGAGCGAAGGAACGGACAGTGTGTCCCACGAATCGTGCGTAAACCGAACAAAAACATGGGCCTTATCACTGATGTTCTGGTCCACCCGCACCTGGTCCTCGCGCCAGTTCGTAGCGCTGGTTGCCGCGAGCGTCCATCCTACCGGACCGCTGTTGGGCAAGGGAACAAACGCGTTAAGAAGATCCGTGGCATTTACGATCTCCTGCGGGTTCAGCCCCGGGACCTGGTTGATATTGTCATAGGTCACGCCGTTGACTGTGGGAAGGACGCAACCGGAGGCGACAACTTTGTTGTAGTTGCTGCTGTTTGGGTCGCACTGGCTGAAGTCGCCTTGCCGCTCAAGCAAAGACGGCACGCCGCTTGACAGGGGATTGCCGTTGCGGATCTTGCGCCAGTCTTCGGACCAGAAGAAGAACGTCTTGTCTTTTTTCGTGTTATAGAGACCAGGGATGTAGAACGGCCCGCCGAGCGTCCAGCCGTACTCATTCTGTTTGAGTGGAGTTTTCGGGGCCTTGGGAACGCCGATGGTGTTGCCGTTGACGAACCAGTCGTTTGCGTCGAGCGCATCGTTGCGAAGAAACTCGAACACATCCCCATGGAATTTGTTGGTTCCGGACTTGGTGACCACGTCAATCTGAGCTCCGGAGTGGTGGCCATACTCCGCTCCGTAGTTTGACGTGGAGATGCGGAACTCCGCGATACTATCGAGGTTGGGGTACGTGTTAAAAGTGCTTGCCGAGCCCTCATCCGTGTTCGGCGCACCATCTATCATCCAGTTGTTGTACTGCGTGCGGCTGCCGTTGAACGAAATATTGTTATTGGCCGCAACGCCCACGGTACTTGTTTGCAGGCTATTGTCGGGGACCGCACCGGGGACCAGCAAAGCCAGACGGACAAAATTACGGCCGTTAATTTCGAGTTGGGATATCTGCTCCCCAGTGATGACGCTGGAGATCGCACCATTCTCGGTCTGAACGTGTGGGAGGTTCCCCTGCACGGTGACTTCCTGGGTAACTGCGCCGACTTCCAAAGTCACGTCCACTCGCTGGGTCTGACCTGTCGTCAACACCACATTAGATTGCACGACTTTCTTAAATCCCTGGGCCTCGACGGTTATGTTGTAGGTCCCGATAGGGATCGAATAAATGGCGTAGCTTCCGGTTGAGCCCGTCTCCAAGTGGCGGACATAACCTCTTGACGGGTCCTCGATTGTTACTTTTGCCTTGGGAATGACGGCACCCGAAGCGTCTCGGACCGTTCCCACAATGTTTGCAGTGCCAAATTGTGCGACCGCCTTGGGTACCAGGCCTAATGCAGCCAAGGAAAACACGAAGAAACAAAGCCATCGCAACAGCACACCACGATGGTTCGGCATAAAATCCTCCTCTTGGACGACATTACACTGCTTTTAGACCTTGAAGGACCAGACGCGAAAGAACGCTCAGGGTGTCATGAGCGTTTCGCCTGCCGCGTAAGGGGGAGGTGTCTCACGTGCTCATTTGGCCCCTCTCGCCCCTCTTTGGCCCCCATTCAGCAGACGAAAGTTACGTTTACTGCCCGTTGCTCCGGCAACCCTATCGCAAAGCCCGCACTGGTGGGTGCAGGTCAGTCACATCGTTCAGACTGCTTCCCCTCGAACCTTCCACATGATCCAAGTGTATTCAGATCGGGAACAGAGGTTAAACCGCGGTCGCAAACGTGGGCTCCTTTTGGTTCTCCAACCGACCCGGCGCATGAAATCAACACGCAATAAAACGAAACCGACCGTGATTCAACCCCGAAAGCTGCATCCGCCATCTGTGACGAAAAGAACTTAATAAAGTTTCTTAACTATGTCAAGCAATTTTATTCGATTAGATCAAAAAATTTATCGCGGGCTTTCGGCGCCCGATAAGCCCTATCGGCAGTATAACTTACCGGTTACTGAGGGAACAATTCCAGGTCGTGGTGCTATTGCCGGGAGGCAAAGCGGGATGTTCGGTCAGCGCCCGTAAGCGGACGAATGCCCTCGAAATTCGGCAGGATCTTTCTTTCGGCTTCGCTGACGGCCAGATGGACGGCACCCAGCACGGCGGCCTCTGTTGCCAGCGTGCTTACTGCGAGCCGGGGCCGACAGAACTCATTGCGCTCGATGATTTCGCGGGTGGCTTTGAAGAGCGCGGGACGCGATCCGACGCGCCCACCCAGGACAACCAGAGAGGGATTCAGTACGACGCAGATATTGGTAATGGCGTCGGCGAGGATTCGGGCCGTCTGCTGCAACAGTGTGATGGCGATTGGCTCTTTCTCCTCGGCCAGATCGATGATGCTCCCTGCACCCATCGGCAGCTTTGGCCCACCACTTTTACCATTTCCGCCACCCAGGCTCTTCCAGGCGCGTTCGATCGCCCGAGCGCCAATCAATCCTTCCAGCGGTCCGGGATTCAGAATGGCAAGAGGACTTTCCTCGGCGCCGGGGACATAGAGGTAGCCAATTTCGCCCGCCGCCCAGTCCGCGCCATGATACATCTGGCCGTTGATGAAGATGCCCGCGCCAACGCCCGTGCCGACCGTCAGGAAGACAAAGTTCTTTTCACCGCGAGCAATGCCGCAGCGCCCTTCGCCGAGCGCCGCCAGGTTGACGTCATTTTCTATAACCGTGGGGACCCCGACCTTCTTGAAAAGGTTGTCACGCAGGGGAACTGAATTCCAGCCCGGCAGAATAGGAGCAGAGACGACGATTCCATTTGCAACATCGGTAATTCCTGGAACTGCTATGGCCAGAGCCATGAGTCTTTTCGCCGGGATTCTATGCCGGTTCCGGAGCCGGTGAATGCCGGCGGCGATCAAAGAGACAACGTGTTCGGGAGTGCTGCGCGAATGAGTAGGAAAAGCCTGACTCTCAATGACCGTTCCATCAAGATCAGCCACGGCGACCTTGACCAGTGAAGTCCCGATGTCAACCCCGGCCACATAACCCGCCCTGGCATTAAAACGAAAGAGGTCCGGACGGCGTCCGCCCTTTGACGGGCCGGGACCCATCGGCTCCACGAGGCCGTTCTGATGAAGATAGGCCACTGCGCTTGAGATAGTTGGGGCACTCAGCCCGGAGGATCGGGCGAGGTCGGCACGCGAACAGGGGCCTTGCTGCCGCAGCAACCGAAGAATCTGTTGCGCATTGAAATCGCGTAGCAGTCGAGGTCGGCCGATCACTGACTTGCCATCTCCGGCGCTTCCATCTGCGCTCATTTCTGTCTCCCGACGTAAGCAGAGCTAAGCCTAAGGACGTTTGCTAAGCAAGGTATTTCAGGCTCTCTGTCAGCAGCCTGCTTGTGCCTTCGTAAGCCCCGCCGCGGCCTTCCCACTCAAGCGAGAAATAGCCCCGATAGCCCGCCGCTTCAGCGATCCTGAAAATCCGCTCCACATCGACTGTATATACCCTGCCGCCCTCGCCCACTTCAGAATCCTTCATGTGCGAAATGTTGTACGCGTGCCGGAACATCAGGGCCAGAGCATCATAATTGAATTCCGGATCACCGCTCAGCATCGAGTTGGCGAAATCGGGCAACGCGCGAAGGTAAGGATTCTGGACTTTATCAAGCACCCGCACAATGAAGAACGCGTCTTCGGTCACGAGATCATCATTCTCAAGCGTAACGATGACGTTGCGCTGCGCTCCGTAATCCGCCACTTGTTTAAGGCTTTCGGCGGTTCGATCGGCGTCAGGGGCAACGCCGGTCACTCCCGCGATATGAAGGCGGACACTGGGCGACCCGGCCGCCGCAGCGATGTCGATCCACTTTTTCCCGTAATCTATGGCCTCTCGGCGTTTCGATTCATCGGGATCATAAAAGCTGGCCGTTGCCCCCACAGGAATATCAATGATGTGGGAGCCTGCCTTTTCCACAGCCGCCCGCAACCCCCGCAGATAACCCTTTTCCACCGAAGGGAAATGGGCTGCCAGCAATTCGACGTTGTGCAAACCGAATTTCGACGCCACCATCGCAGGGAATTCCTTCAAATCCATCCCCGGAAGCTTTGGGTCGCGCCACCGGTTCGCGGAGCTTTCCATGTACATCCGGAATGGCCAGGTGGTCACAGCCAGCCGCTCGCGCGGAACAACGGGAAACTCCAGATGCGGCCTCGGGACAGCAGCGGAAAGTTCTTGCCCCGCGAGCACGCTACATGCCCCAAAGGCTGATACGATGGAACTCTTCAAAAAGTTTCGGCGTGATAGATATTTCACTTCCTCCTCCCCGCCTGTGGGCTCAATTCACAACAATGTGGCCGTCTCGATGACCGTGGCGCCACTATGGTCCCCGGCAGCTTAATCACAAAAAAATCCGTCGGGGTGATGTTCCGTGTGCTTTAGTATTCAGAGTTTACAGTCATTCGGAAGGCCCCTTCAACTCAGCGACTGCTCTCGTGCTGCGTCTTGCCGGAGTTTTTGCATCCGGGAGATTCCGCATAGAACCTGTTGCCGAGGTAATCGAGCTCTTTCAAACCGGTTTGGGATGTGTAAAACCCCGATATGATGTCGCTCTTCAGCTGATGAAAGAACCGCGTGCCTGCATTCTCAGCTTCCCTGCCCGCCCGCTCGTCGCTGATGGCGTCGAGGATGGCCGTCTGCTGCTTTTCGTCAAGTTCAAGGAACCTGCGCTGATGCCGCCGTTCCGACTCATTCTCAATCCATGCGAGGCCGTTGTGATAAATTTCCTGCGGGTCGTGCACCTTGATGCTGCGAAGGAGACGAGCGCCGTCGTACGCTTCTGCGAGCGTTATCTGCTCTGGCGTCAAGCGCTCTGCCGCCGCACGCACGCCTGCGAAACTATGAGTACGAAGGTCAATCCATTCCGCCACTTCATCCGCAACGGTGTGTCCATGCGACGCGGAGCGCTCCATTGCGTCCGGTTCCTCACCCAGCACCAGCGCGGTCAAACGATGGATCACCTTGTATTCGTCGATTGAGAAGAACTGCGGCTGAAAGGGTCCGTTGTGCGGGCGGATATAATCAACCGGACAATCCGGGGGGATGACGTGAAAGCGGGCGTCACTTTCGAGAGCATGACTAAGGTGATCGAATGAAGGACGATACAGCCCGGGCGGAAAGTTTTCCGTTTGTGATTCTGCAGCCTGAAGCATAGCACTTTTGCCTCCGAATGCTCCCGCCTTGCTGGACATTCCCGCAAGCGCAGCGGCCTTGCCAACATTTATCATCCATTTCCGCCGCGAGACGCCTCGCTTTCCTTCTTTCTCGCGATGCGGACCCTCTTGATTCTTCTTCGACATCACGCAACACCCTGTTTTTCGTCGCGGTCCATGATTCTCACAATTCGCCCTTGCGGTATGCGTCCGCAATATAATCCGCCGCACGGGCCGCAATCGCCATGATCGTCAGTGTCGGCTCGTAGCAGCTATTCGTAACGAAGCATGCACCGTCAACAACAAAAACGTTTTTCGCATCGTGCAGCCGGTTGAACTTGTTCAGCACACTGGTCTTGGGATCATTACCCATACGGGCGGTACCGCACTCGTGAATGTTTTTACCGAAGACGCTCAACTTTTCTCCGGGCGGCTGCACATCCTCAAGCTTCAGCGCGTCGAGGATGGCCATAACGTCTTCCCGCATTGCCCTGGCCATGGCGTACTCGTTCTCGCCGTAGCTCGCATTGATGTGCAGGACGGGAATACCCCACGCATCCTTTTTCTCTTTGTCAAGCGTAACGTAGTTTTCAAAACGAGGGAGCGTTTCGCCCTGCGCCATCATGCCGAAGCGATAAGGAATATTCTTCCGAACTTTCTCGCGGAACGCCTTGCCATAACCTGGAATTGAATAAGCGTGCGCGTAAAGCTCCTGGCTTCCGTCGCCGTCGAACCGGTATCCCCGGATGAAATTCCTGTTTCGGTTGGAACCCACGTTGGCATATTTCGGAATCAGGAAACCGCAGGGGTTGCCGACCGGCTCCCGCACCGAAGACGCAAGCGTCGCCATGATACCACCCGCGCCTTCAATGGTGAAATGGTCCATGAGATAGTGCCCCAGCACTCCGGTGGAATTTCCGAGACCGTTCGGATAACGGCGCGTCTTCGAATTCAGCAGAATGCGCGTCGATTCCAGCGTACTTGCCGCCAGCACGACAATTTTCCCCCGCGCCTCGCGATGCTCTTGAGTAGTCCGATGGATGTAATGAACTCCGCTGGCACGCCCTTCGTTATCAACAATGACATGGCTCACCACCGCGTCGCTGAGCAGAGTGAACCGGCCCGTCCTGGCCGCGGCGGGCAAAGTGACGGCTGGACTGTTGAAGTAGGACGCTGTGTAGCATCCGCGCTGGCACTCATCACAGTAATGGCACGCCGGCCGCCCATTGTGAGGAACGGTCAGGTTGACGACGCGGTCCGGCATCACCCTCCACCCGAACTTGCTTTCGATGACCTTCTTCGCATGGAGGCTTCCGCAAGAGAGATTCATCGGCGGCAGGAATTTGCCGTCTGGCATCTGCTCGAGGCCTTCATGGGACCCGCTGACTCCGATGAAGCTTTCAACCTTGTCATAATAGGGTTCGAGGTCTTTGTAGCTGAACGGCCAGTCCTGGCCGTAGCCGTCACGGCTGGCTGCCTTGAATTCAAAATCGCTGTAGCGGTAACTTTCGCGCGCCCAGCAGAAAGTCTTGCCGCCCACCTGCCGCCCGCGGATCCACATGAACGGCTTGTCGATCGGGAAGGTGTAAGGGTGCTCGGCATCTTTGACGAAAAACTGATGGCTGTATTCGTCACAGGCGTAGCAGAGCCGCTGGATGGGCTGCTCGGTCAAGCGCGCCTGAAGGTCATCGAAGCCGCGATATTTCAACTGATAAGGCCAGACGTGCTCTGTGAAGTCACGGGAAGGAATGCGCGGAGGCCCTGCCTCAATCATCAGCACACGCATGCCCGCTTCCGTAAGTTCTTTGGCGACCCAGCCTCCGCTCGCTCCTGAACCGACAATTAAAGCGTCGTAAATCATCCGACGAATAGCGTCGCTTTGCATAGCGGAAGTTTATGTTAGCACCCGGGAATCCGCAAGCTGCTCAAATTCGTGTAAATTGAAGGCTCAGACAATAAAGGCACGACTTGAACCGCGAAGGAAAAACCTGCGTGATGCGGCTCTGCCCAGCATTTGCAGGATTACTGGCCGCTCTTTTCTTTCCTTTGCAATCTCTCAAACGCTTCCTGCTCGATTTTGGCGGCGGAAGTCTGGCTCAGTTGCATATAGAGGCGGGCAAGCATGTAGTGTACAGAAGGATTATCGGGGGCCGTCTTTCGCGCAGGCTCAAGCACTTCCAGGGCCTCCTGTTTACGGTTCTGCTCGCTAAGTATTCTTGCCAGTGCCATGCGGCCTTCCACGAACGACGGGTCGAATATCAATGCCTGCCGCAACACACTAATGGCCTCGTCGGGCTGATCATGCTTCTGCCAAATCAGCGCAATTTCATATTCAGCGGCCGGGTTGCGCGGCGCGATAGTCAGATCTTTGCTGAGCTCTTCGAGCGCCTCCTTCCAGGCGTCAGGCTCGGAGGAATATTGCGCCAGCAGCATGGCCAGATGGAAATGGAGGTCAGGAATACTGGGATCCACCTGTACTGCCTTGCGATAAGCCGCGATGGCGTCATTCCATCTGCCATCGGACGCCGCAGCATCTCCAAGCACCTGATAGGCGCGCGCCGAATGCGGGGCAATCTCCACGAGGCGCAGGTACAGCGAAGAAGAGAGTTTGCCGTACAACTGCCCGGCTTGGTGCCGTATGGCAATAACCGCGTAGCTGCTATTTCAGGCAGAGCTGTTATATTCTTCAGCAATACTACTTGAGCGTTTGTTACAGATAAGGGCGCTATCCGTCGCGGCACCCCGCTGCGGCTCCTTCGATGTGGACAAGAGGGAAGGCATGCCCACCATGAATCCATCCCAGCCGAGTAGCAGGCTTAGCTGTGGCGGTATTCCGGGCTATTACACTCTATTGGAAGCGACTCGCGATCCCCAGCGTCCGGAACACGAGGACATGCTGGATTGGATTGGTGAAGAATTCGATCCCGAGGCATTCTCAGTTGATGAGGTAAACTGGAGGCTCGCGCCACTCCAACGCTCTTATTGCGAACCTGAAACGACGCAGAACGCGCCGCAATAATTCCCGTATAGACACGCCATCGGAAAGCTCACGGAGACCGCAACGAGATCATGCCCAGGCGGACACGCGGTCATTCCCAGTGAATATCTCAACTGGGCAGCAAACAATCGATTATGACACCTGGTGCGAAAGGGGGGACTCGAACCCCCACCCCTTGCGGGACCAGATCCTAAGTCTGGCGCGTCTGCCAATTCCGCCACTTTCGCATACCGTCTGAGCATTTTAGCATTCAACGATTTACGTTTTTTCAAATGCCTGCGAATGACCCGCCATGGTGCGGGTATGCTCTTCGGTGTGCCCAAAGCCGTATGGACCTCAATCACTTTTGGCGCCCCAACGCAATCTTCGAGCCGACCATCATCGGCTTATATGCAACCGCCGCTTGCGCGTTGCTCCTCAGCCCCTTATTTAATGACTCAAGCTGACAAACGTCCTTCCGCGATGAAGTCCAAGCAGAATCTGGACCAGGCGATGGGCGATAAGCTCGTGCAGGGTCCAAAGCTCCTTATTTGCCTCAAATAGGGCATCGGCGTCATGCAGGTCGGGCGCCCCCGCACCTGCTTCGAGCGCTCTCGTCGCTTCCTGGATGACCGGATCGGATATCGCTTCTCCGGCAATCTCCCACAGGGTGATAAACCGGTCCACGACCGAAGGAAAACTTACCTTGAAGACGCCGTAATTGCTGGTCGTGCGCGGCGGTTTGAAGTCCAGATTAAATGGTCCGTTGTAGCCGTGAGATCGAAGCAGAATGAGAACATTCAGCCAGTCCAGCGGATTGACCAATCCCATGCCGATATCTACGTCATGCTTCAGCCTGTAACCATCGTTGATATCAAAATGCCAAAGCTTGCCCGCAACCAAGGCGCGCGCCAAGGCCGCTCTGGGGGCGCTGCCCCACATCAGCTCGTGAAGGTATTCAGGATTCACGCCGACCATTTCCGGATGCGTCAGCAACCCGGATTTTATGAAGGCGAGCATTGCATCCGTGGTGGGCAGGATGAGTTCCGCCTGGGGTTCAAAGGGCTTAGCTTCAAGGCAATGACGCCTTGGCGCCGCGCCAGTCGCCCGCGCGATCGCAAGGTCCTTTTCGCAGGCGGCGTTGATTTCTTCCGCGTACCGCCTCAGCATCAAGGGTTCATCTACTGCACCTTGAAATTGATAACCCAGGGTCCCGGGCCAGTAGACAATGAACTCTGCACCGAGCTTATGGGCAATCTCCACGACGTTTTCCAGGCGTTGCCGGGCATAGAGGCGAACCCCGGGCTGCTCGGCAGCCGGACTTGACGCCCAAACAGGGTGATAAAACGTCTCCCCTGTGACCATTGAGCACTTCACTCCGTTTTTCTTCAGCGCCTGGCCGATGCCGTCGAGGATTTCATCCTGCTTGTTCGTCATCAGATGCTGGGTAGGAATGATATCGGTGTCGTGCGTGGTCCACCAGCCGATGCCAATTTCAGCCAGCCGTTCGATCACTTCGGCAGGCTGGATCGGGCCGCGCGTGGGGCCATGAAACAATGCTTGTCCCTGATAGGACGCGGCCCATTGCGGGCCGCTGATAAAGAACTTCCGGCGCACGTCGGGTGAATAGCTCCCTCCACAGGCCGCTGTGAGCCGGTCAACTATCCCCCGTTGCTCTTCCTGAGTCATGAATTTCGGCATGGCGTCTCCTGATCGGTCAATCATTTCTCTTTTACCCGCTCCTTCGTATCCAATCACATTACGCTCGGTTCATGGCCGGAAAATCGGCAGGAAAACGCCCTAGCTTTGAGGAATCGCTCCTAGGAGTGTGTCGGAGATACTCCTCCCGGAGGCTTCCCTTTTCCATCCCTTGGGCCTGTGCGAGGGGAATTGTCAGTCGATGACCCTCGCACGGCGGCCCGGACAAGTGAGTT